>Ga0115001_10001627_pt1 | contig 17329 bp, 20 predicted proteins | sample ArcticOcean_MG_C_12_FD_89869 | JGI IMG/M metagenome (GOLD analysis project Ga0115001, IMG submission 89869) | Marine microbial communities from western Arctic Ocean - ArcticOcean_MG_CB8_130 | ecosystem: Environmental > Aquatic > Marine > Oceanic | place: Arctic Ocean: Canada Basin | collected... | reverse complement strand
TGAGTTCGACGTACTGCTCGTTGCCGTCACTCCGGAGCCGCTTGTCGCGTTCTTCCAGGTACTTGGATCGCAGGGCATCTTTGTCAATCACTACATCTGCCGGCATTGTTGCAGAGTACAAGTGTTTACTGGATCGTGCTCAGACGGAACCTGGCCTGGTTTGAGCGGCCTGCCCGACAACCAGCAAGTACAGTCCACGCCGTTATGGACACTGTTCAGCGAGATCCTGCCATCGAGTCGCTCAGCGTCTTCGACATGCTCAAAATCGGTGTCGGCCCGTCGAGTTCGCACACGCTCGGCCCGTGGCGAGCGGTTCAGCGATGGCTCAGTGAACTCGCTGAGGAGTTGGCCGAGGAGTCGCTCGGGCTGCACGACGTCGAGCACATTCGCGTCCATCTCTACGGATCGTTGGCTCTGACAGGTAAAGGCCACGCCACGGACCAGGCGATTGCGCTCGCGCTCCTTGGTCACCAGCCGGAAACGGTCGACGTCGCAGCGATTGCCGCGCACGTCAGCGGTCTGGCCCGAGCAGGAACGATCGAACTGGTTCCTGGCCACACCGCGCGATTCGAGATGGCGAACGACATTGTTTTCCACATCGACGCTCGGTTGCCGGGGCACGCGAACGGTATGACCTGCGAAGCCACCGTTGCTGGCGAACCGCGGTCGGCGTCGTACTACTCAGTCGGTGGCGGGTTTGTCCTGGGCGCTGACGAGATCCCCGGCGCCAAGAACTTTCTTGCGCTCCCGCATCCAGCCCAGAGTCCTGATGACCTGCTGGAGCATTGCACCACTCGCGATTGCCGGATCGCTGATGTCGTGTGGACCAACGAACAGGAGTGGAGGTCGATCGACGAAATTCGAACCGGGCTTCGCGACATCTGGGCAGTGATGCTCGAAGGCGTCTACCGCGGCTGCCACACCGACGGCATGCTGCCAGGTGGGCTCGATGTCCGGCGTCGCGCTGCGCCACTCAGTCGTCGGCTGCTTGGCGGCGACGATGCGCCGACATCAGGCGAATGGGTTGAGTTGATTCAGAGTCGCGATTTCCGCTTCGCCGAGATTCTGCAGTGGGTCAGCACGTTCGCGATGGCAGTGAACGAAGAGAACGCCGACCTTGGCCGAGTTGTCACGGCACCGACCAACGGTGCAGCGGGCGTCATCCCGGCAGTGCTGCTGTACCACGTGTGCTTCTCGGAGCAGCCGGTTACCGAGTCGGGGATCATTGACTTCCTGCTCGTCGCCGGCGAGATCGGCACGCTCTTCAAGAAGGGTGCCACGATCTCGGCAGCGATGGGCGGCTGCCAGGCTGAAGTCGGCGTGTCGAGCGCGATGGCAGCGGCGGCGCTGGCTGAAGCACTCGGTGGCACGGTTGAACAGGCGTTGATGGCTGCCGAGATCGCGATGGAACATCACCTCGGCCTGACGTGTGACCCGGTCGGCGGCCTCGTCCAGGTGCCATGCATTGAGCGCAACACGATGGGCGCAGTGAAGGCAATCAACGCTGCTGAATTGGCCGTGGCAAGTAACCCAGCAGATGCTCGCGTGTCGCTGGCCGAAGTGATCAAGACCCTGCGCGAGACTGCTGAGGACATGTCTGATCGTTACAAAGAGACCAGCCAGGCTGGCCTGGCGGTCAACGTGTCGGTGCGCGTTCCCGAATGCTGATCAAGCCGAGTACGACTGATGACCAGCCAACAGCATCGCAACAGCCGTTGTCACCGGCATGCGCCTGACGATCAGGACAGCCCAAGCCCGACACAACCGCTACAGCAAGCAAGGTCAGTAGTGCGGCGCGGGCCCTGCCCAGCCGCAGTCCGAGTGCCTCGGCCTTGTCGCGGTTGAACGCGAGCCCGAGGAACGAGCAGTGCCTCACAACGAGCCCGATGACGGTAACGACGAGGGCTGAGACGTCGTGGCAACACACGATCTCGACGAGGCAGCCCAGTCCGCCGCCAGCCAGGTCGTGCTGCTCTAGCATCCGTCGGATGGATGCTGGTGTGAGCGGGTTGCGGGTAATTGTGACGGCAGGGGCTGCCGGCATCGGACGTGCGATTGCCGAGGAGTTTGCCGATGACGGCGCGTCGGTGTTCGTCTGCGACGTCTCTTCCGATGCGGTAGCAACAATGAGCGTCGAGCGGCCAGGTATCGGCGCGGTGGTTGCTGACGTCTCGGACGAGGCTGCGGTTGACGCCTTCATCGACGAGGCAGTCGAGGCGCTGAGTGGTGTTGATGTACTCGTCAACAATGCCGGAATCGCAGGGCCGGGTGGGCGTCTCGAAGACCTCAGTCTCGACGCGTGGCGTCAGACATTCGATGTCAACGTCACAGGCATGTTCCTGACCAGTCGGCGTGTGATCCCGCATCTCATCGAGCAGCGCAGCGGTTCAATCGTCAACCTGTCGTCGACAGCAGGGCTCTTCGGGTTCCCGTATCGAGCGCCATACGCGGCATCGAAGTGGGCGGTCATCGGCTTGACGAAGACGATGGCAATGGAGCTCGGCGAGTTCGGTATCCGTGTCAACGCGATCTGCCCTGGTTCGGTAAATAACGAACGCATGGATCGTGTCGTGGATCTCGAGGTAGCCGCCAGTGGCCGACCGGCGGCCGACGTCCGCGCCGGGTTCACCAAGGCAGTGTCGTTGCAGACGTTCGTCGATCCGCAAGACATCGCGGCGATGGTCCGGTTCGTCTGCTCGCCGGCGGGCGCCCGCATCAGCGGTCAGGCGCTGACCGTCGATGGCCACACCGAGTCGGCGCGTACCTGAGAACCCGTCCGCCTGCAGCCGGACGGCGCCACGTAGTGTCTGGCTCATGGCGCGCCAGATCCTCGTCCTCAACGGACCGAACTTGAACCTGCTCGGCACACGCGAGCCCGACGTCTACGGCGCCGACACGCTCGACGACATCCTCGCCGAGTTGCGTGCCGGCGTTGCGGGTCGCGATGTCGAACTCCGCGATGCGCAGTCGAACAGCGAAGGCGAGCTCATTAACGCACTTCACGATGCGCGTACCTGGGCCGATGGTGTCGTGTTCAACCCGGGCGCCTACACCCACACGAGCATTGCGCTACGGGACGCTATTTCGGCTTGCGAACTGCCGGTGGTCGAGACGCACCTGTCAAACGTGCACGCCCGCGAAGAGTTTCGCCACACCTCGATGCTCAGTGCTGTGTGCCTTGGTGTCGTCGGTGGGTTTGGCAAGCACAGCTACTCCATCGCGCTCGACGGCCTCCTCGCGCATCTCGACACCCTCTGACGGATTTGAGCCCACCGTAAAGGACCTGTCGCTGTCGCGGATCAGGCATGATGGGCTCCATGTTTCGCCACGTTGTGATGTTCGCCTGGGCCGATGGCATTGATGAAGCCCATGTTGCGGCGACAACTGCTGCTTTCGACGCGCTGCCCGGCAAGGTTGAGGTCATCGAGTCGTATGTCTATGGCCCGAACGTCGGCACCGTAGACGGCAACAGCGACTACGTGGTCGTGGCCGACTTCGCGTCCGCTGACGACTTTGCCACCTACCGAGATCACGCTGACCACATTGCCCTCGTGCAAGAGTTCATCGCCGGCAAGGTGAGCTCGCGCAACGCAATCCAATACGAAATCTGACACAACCCACACGATGAATACCGTGTTGCGAGATGCCGACGTCTTGGTCGCCGGGGGGGGGATGCCATTGTGCTGTTTCTTGCGGTCAGGGCGGCTCAACGATTTATGCAGGTCGTCCTTGTTGGCCGCTCGGAAGTGTTCGACAATGACGTCCTGCCGCTGAGCACTGAAACACAGCGAATCTTCGGAGCTGCGAGTCTCGACGAAGCGCTGCGATCGTTCACGGAAGCAACAACTTGAGAGTCGCCTCAGCCGGGGTCGGGCGAGTCTGACTTCCGACATCGGTTCGATTCCGCACGGCCTGCTCGCTCGCTGGATTGGCATCGGGACACGGATCGTCATGCTCGGTGAATCGCTCGGCGAGGTCGTGGGAGCGCCTTGCGAGGGCATGGTGATCATTCGTCCGGACGGCGTGGTCGCAGCCGTGCCATTCGATTGTGGCGCTTTGCATGGTGTCTTTGCATGGTGTCTTTGAGCAGTTGCTCGGACGGTACGCCGACGGCGAACTCGTCGGCGCAGCACCCGGCTGACTGGCCAACGAGCTGGGCCTGGCAACCTGGAAGGTATGCCAGCGATTCACACGCTTCACCTCGACCGACCGATTCTCGAACTCGACGCCGCCTACGTCCAAGGTCGTGCGCACCTCGTCGGGCATACCGATACGGAGCTGGTCGGCCAGGCGGCCTCGGTGATCGGCATTGGCCACCATTGGAACGCCGAGCGGTTCGCGAAGTTCCCCGACCTCCGCGTGATCTCGCGCATGGGTATTGGGTACGACAACGTCGACCTCGATGCCGCACGGGCAGCCGGTGTCGTCGTGTGTAACGGTCCTGACTCGCCAACCGTGTCGACTGCCGAGCACGCCGTGATGTTGCTCCTCGCCGTCACCAAGGAGCTCCCGATCCAGCAAGCCCGAGCTGCAGAAGGGATAGGCGGCCCAGCGGTGGCGTCGTCACTCGAGCTCGACGGAGCGACGCTCGGCCTCGTCGGGCTCGGTCGGATCGGGGTGCGAGTCGCCCGCGCCGCACTCGGCCTCGGCATGCGCGTGATCGCCAGCGACCCGGGCATTGAACAGAGCCCGATTGACGACGTCGAACTTGTGGGGCTCGACGAGCTGTTTGCGACATCCCACGTGATCTCACTGCACGCCCCATCGACCCCGGCAACCCGGCACATGATCAACGCAGACTCGATTGCATCGATGCGTCGTGGCGTCTATCTGGTCAATTGCGCACGCGGCCCGCTCATCGATCAGGACGCACTGGTGGCTGCCATCGACAGCGCGCACGTCGCTGGCGCCGCGCTCGACGTCACGGACCCCGAGCCGTTGCCGATCGGGCACCCGCTGCTCACTCGGCCCAATGTGATCATCACGCCACACATTGCGTCGTCGACGGCGGTTGGCCGGCGGCGGCTGTTCGAGCATGCGATCGACAATGCTCTCGCGGTACTCGACGGCCGCCCGGCCAGCGTCGTGACCTGAAGGCCGGGAGGCGCGAGACTGCGCACATGGAAACACTCCGACAGCTCTGGAATGAAAGTGGAACGACGCTCGGAGGCTGGGTGTCGGTGCCCAGCAGCGTGACGGCCGAGGCCGTTGCGCGGGCTGGTTTCGACTACGTGTGCATCGATGCACAACACGGCGCTGTCGAGTATTCCGACTGCGTCTCGATGATCCAGGCCGTCCTGCTCGGCGGCGGGCGGCCGATCGTGCGAGTGCCGTGGAACGAGCCGGGGATCATCGGCAAGATGCTCGATGCCGGCGCGCAGGGCGTCATCATCCCGATGGTCAATACGGTTGCCGAAGCAGAAGCCGCTGTCCGCGCGTGTAGGTACGCGCCGGAAGGCGCCCGTAGTAGCGGCCCGACTCTGGTCGGCCCACGCACTGATCGGCCGTACTTCGAGTGGGCAAAGGATAACGTCGCATGTATCCCGATGATCGAGACGATCGAAGCGGTTGGCAACCTCGGCGACATCCTCGCGGTGCCTGGTATTGACGCGGTGTACGTCGGCCCATCTGACCTGTCGATCACACTCGGCCTCGGTCCGGGAAACCACGACGAGGCACCTGAATTCCTCGAAGCGCTCGACGCGATCGCTGCAGGCTGCGAAGCGCACGGCATCGTCGCTGGCATCCATGCAACCGGTGCGCTGACTCCTGATCGGCTCGAACGTGGCTACCGGATGATCACCGTCACCGGTGATCTCCAGGCAATGAAGCTCGGGATGGCGAGCGAGCTCGACCGTGCACGCGGCAACGACGTCGACGGATCCAGCGGCTCGATGTACTGAATCCTTCAGACCTCAGGCGTGCAAATCGCGCGCCGGTCGGGGAGACTGTTGCGATGACAATGAAATCACCGCACTTTGGGTCGGCGCATGATGGTGACCACCCCGATCGCGTCGACGAGTGGGCTGCGATGCGCCAGAAACATCTCCTTGCGGCGGCTGATCGACCGGCGTCGTCAGCGCGCGGTGTGCATCATCAGGCGCTCATCTCGAGCAACGTCGAGCGAACAATCGACTTCTACCAGGGGCTCCTGGAGTTTCCGCTGACGGAACTCTTCGAAAACCGTGACTATGCGGGATCGACTCACTTCTTCTTCGACATCGGCAACAGCAACGCTTTGGCCTTCTTTGACTTCCCGGGTCTCGGCCTTAATGAGTACGCCGAGGTGCTCGGCGGACACCACCACCTCGCCATCTCGGTGCCGCCGGACAACTGGGATCGATGGAAGGGCAAGCTCGAAGCTGCTGGCGTCGAGACCTTCATCGTGGGTGGCAGTTCGCTGTATTGCTCTGGACCCGATGGCGAGCGGATCGAGCTGATCAACGAGCCGCTCGGCGAAATGGACGGCATGGCAGTCATCTAGCGCGCTCAGGTCAGACCAAAGTGCGACATCAGCTTGATCGGCGAGAAACTGTATGAACTCTGACAGCTCCCTGTTTGAGTCTCGAATCAAGAAGTGAAAGTGGTTGCTCATCGAGGCATACGCGTGGATTCCGACGTCGCACACCTCGACGGTTTCGCCGATCAAGTTCTCGAACAATGACTGGTCGCTATCGAGACTGAAGATGTTCTGCCCATCGGCTCCGCGGTTGTACATGTGGTGCCAAGTGGTCTCGTCGAGGTACCTCGTTCGCCCGCTGTTCATGCAGCCATCATGAAGATGAGCTGTCGCAGCCCCGAGCCGTCAACCCGGTCGCGGACCTAGAACCGTCACGCTTTGGTCAGACCAGAGTGTGACAGTTACGGGCGGTCGGTGGTGTTGCGGGCGACGTCGACAGTGGTGACCCAGAGCTTGCCGGTGGCTGTGCCCGTTGCTTTCGAGGGGTGCGAGTCCTCGCAAGTCAGCGCGAACAACTGGTTGCCATCGTCGCCGCCAAGCATGCAGGCATAGGTGTTGTCGTCAGTCGTCAGCTGATGTGTGATCTCACCACCCTCGAGGACCCGTACGACTTGTTTGCCGAGTGCATCGGAGTACCAAATGCCGCCCTCGGCATCGACTGTGCACCCGTCGGGTGCCGTGCCCTCGACCTTCGCCCAGATACGCCGGTTGGTCAACGTGGCGTCATTGTTAATGTCCCACGCTGTGTACTGACCACCAAACGACTCGCCGACGATAAGTGTCTTTCCATCATCGACAATAACTGAGCCGTTCGGAAACATGAGATCGGTGGCGGCGATTTCGATGGAGCCGTCGGCTCGCACGATTGCCAACGAAGCCATCGCGAACTCGTCGCCAGCTTCCATGTCGAAGCCAAAGTTGCCGACGTAGGCGTTGCCTGCAGCGTCCATGACCATGTCGTTGCAATGGCCGTTGGCAACGCCGCCCAGGTCGGCGTACTCGACGACGGAACCATCTGGTTCGATACACATCAGCTTGCGGTCAGCCATCGAGACGAACACCAATCGCCCGTCGGGCAGCCAGTCGAGCCCCGATGGTCTGCCGTCGTATTCGACCTCGACCTTCCGAACCCCGTCGACGCCGACCGTGGAGATCGTCCGCTGGTAGAAGTCGCTGAACCAGAACTTGCCGTCATGCCAACGTGGCCCTTCGCCGAAGTCGATGCCGTCGATTATTAGTTCCCAGGTCATACACCCAACAGTACTTTGCTCCCTGGAATCGATCGGCGGCTAGAAGTCGGCGGCGTTGACGTGCGGCGGCGTCGGGTTGAGTGCGGCGTACTCGGTGGCCTGATCGCCATACCAGATCGCCCCAGCCCGACAGCGAACACAATGGCATGGCAGCACGTTACGAAATGGACCCATGACGTGGAAGCGGACCCCACCGCACATGCAACTGCCGTTCGCTACTACAGCATCGGCGGTCCCGGTCGTTGGTGCAGTCTGACACTGACGTAGGGTCCGCTCCATGAAAATCGGCATCAACGGCTCCGGCCGCCTCGCATCACCCGACCTCGACGCGATTGTCGCTGATATCGAACAGAGCGAAGCCGATGGGTATGGCAGCTATTGGCTCGCGCAGACAGCGCTCGCCGACTCGATCGCGATGCTCGGGATCGCTGGCCGGACGACATCGAAAATTGAACTTGGTACGGCCGTCGTGCCGACCTGGACACGTCATCCCGAGGTGATGGCTGCCGGCGCTCTGACCGCACAGGCGGCGTCTACAGGCCGCCTTGTGCTGGGCATCGGGCTCGCTCACCAGACGACGGTCGAAGACCGATGGGGAATGGCCTGGGAACGTCCGGTCAAGCACATGTCTGAGTACCTCGCGATCCTTGACTCGCTATTGAACACCGGTACCGCCTCGCTCAAGGGCGAGGTCTGGTCACTCAACCAGCAAGCAGCATTGATGACCGACACGCCGCCCAAGATCATGATCGCCGCGCTTGGCGAGCAGATGCTCAAAATCGCAGGCAAGCGGACCGACGGAACGATCCTCTGGTGCGTTGGACCCAAGACGCTCGAAGCACAGATCGTCCCGGTCATCAACGGCGCCGCCGACAGCGCCGGTCGTCCTACTCCTCGTGTTGTGTGCAGCCTTCCCGTCTGCGTCACCGACAACCCGCAGCCGACGCGCGATTTCGTCGGTCAGATGCTCGCCGGTTACGCCGAGTTGCCGTCCTACCGGGCCATGCTCGATATCGAAGGTGTGCACGGCGTCGAAGAGATCTCGCTGATCGGTGACGAGGCAACGGTCAACGCCGGCCTCGACGCAATCGCAGCCGCGGGCGCCACCGACTTCACCGCCGTGGTCATTCCCGACAGCGATGGCCCGGCACGCACGCTGAACCTCCTGCAGGCCCGCACGAACTGACGGACTGTCACACTTTGGTCTGACCGGAGCGTGGCGCGCGAAGTACGGAGAGGGTCAGGCGTCGCGCATGGCGTCGACGAACGGGGCAAACCGTTCGAGATCGGCCATGACGTCGTCGCGCGGGCCCTGCGACAGCACAAACACCGCACGCTTGAGGCCCTGCTCAGCCAGCGCGGTGAGCTTTTCTTCGCTGTCGGGCACGCCGAACATGCCGAGTTCGATCTCGGCAGGGTTGCGGCCGATGTCCTCACATGCCTTGACAACGTTGTCCCAACCGTCGAGGCCGTGACGTCCGCCGATCGGCATCCAGCCATCGCAGAACTCAGCGATGTGGGCAGCAGTTTTTGGGCCAGCAGCGCCTCCGAGGATGACGGGCGGACCGGGCTTCTGTGTGGGCTTGGGCCACGCCCAGCTTGATTCGATCTTCACCTTGTCGCCGTCGAACGATGCTTCGTCCTGGGTCCACAGCGCCTTCATTGCCAAGATGTTCTCACGCAGTAATTCGCGACGCTCGCCGTAAGCGGTGCCGTGCTGCGCCATTTCTTCCTTGTTCCAGCCATACCCGATGCCAAACAGCATGCGGCCGTCAGACAACGAGTCGACGCTGGCCACTTCCTTGGCCGTATGGATCGGATCGCGCTGGGATACCAAGCAGATGCCGGTGCCGAGCTTGATGGTGCTGGTGACCGACGCGCACGCGCCAAGGGTCACGAACGGGTCGTGTGTTCGCCAGTAGAACTCGGGCAGCGGGGGAGCGCCCTCGCGGCCGCCCCAGGGTGTTGCCCGGCTGGTCGGAATGTGCGAGTGCTCCGGGAACCAGAGCGACTCAAAGCCGTGTGCCTCGGCCTCTTTAGCCAGTTCGACGGGGTTGATCGTCTGGTCGGTCGGAAAGATGGTGACGCCGATGTCCATAGGCGTCACGTTAGTGCGCCCGACAAACTCGTTCGCCGTCGGGGGAATTTCACTCTTCGTTCTCCGGGCGGCGGATTAATTGCGAGTCGTTTGCGGTTGGGTAGATGCATGGCAACGAACATCGATGCAGTCGCCGACCGATTCGCACAGGTCCGGGCGCGTACCGAACGGCTGGCGGCCCCGCTGTCGGCCGAAGATCAAGTCGTGCAGTCGATGCCCGACACCAGCCCGACGAAGTGGCACCGGGCGCACACCACGTGGTTCTTCGCCGAGTTCGTATTGCGCGCCGACGGCACAAGCGGCCGCGTGTGGGATCGGCCCGAGTACCGCTTTCTCTACAACAGCTACTACGAGGCAGTTGGCGCGCGCCACCCACGACCGCAACGTGGCCTCGTTACTCGCCCTTCCGTTGGTGAGGTTGCCGATTATCGCAATCATGTCGACAAGGAAATGCTCGAGCTGATGGCCGGTGGCCTCGATACCGCAATCGCTGAGGTCGTCGAACTCGGCACGCATCACGAAGAGCAGCATCAAGAGCTTCTGCTGATGGACATTAAGCACGTCCTCTCGATGAACCCTGCCGTTGGACCGGCCTACGCCGATCGCCCGCATGCGCCCGCTGTTGACCCTGGGCCCAGCAACTGGGTCGACTTCGCCGGCGGTCTCGCCGACATCGGTGTCGATCACGAGGCCGACGGCTTCTCGTTCGACAGCGAAGGCCCGAGCCACCAGGTGCTGCTGTACCCGTACGCCCTGGCCGATCGGCTCGTGACCGCAGGGGAGTGGATCGACTTCATCTCCGATGGCGGTTACCAACGACCTGAGCTGTGGAAGTCCGACGGCTGGTACCGCGCGCAATCCGAAGGGTGGACGGCTCCCGAATATTGGCGGCCGGACCCGGATCAGCCTGACGCTTGGTGGGTCCACACGCTGACCGGTTTACGGTCGGTCGATCTGCATGAACCCGTTGTTCATGTCTCGCACTACGAAGCCGACGCGTTCGCTACATGGTCGGGCGCTCGCCTGCCCACCGAGTTCGAGTGGGAAGCTGCTGCTGCCGATTATGCGGTCGTCGGCAACGTCCTCGATGAGCAACGCGACGACTTCACCTTTCACCCGGCAGCTGCCGGGCCGGCCGCAGGTCGACTCCGCCAACTCTTCGGCGACTGCTGGGAATGGACTTCGTCGGCGTACCAGCCCTACCCCGGCTTCTCGATTGCCGACGGTGCGATCGGGGAATACAACGGCAAGTTCATGTCCGGCCAGCAGGTGCTGCGCGGCGGATGTGTGTTCACGCCGCCCGGCCACACCAGGTCGACTTACCGCAACTTCTTCCACCCGCACACTCGCTGGCATGCCTCAGGCGTCCGGCTGGCCACGGATCGCCAGTGAGTGAGACAACAGTGGGCAGTCAGGAATCTTTCATGAATCAACCCTTCGAGACCGCGATCTTCGACAACGGATCAATCGATAGTCGAGTCGATCCCCAAACGGAACTCTTCCGCGCGCTGCGAAGCCATCCGCGAACGGTGCCCCCCCGCTGGCTGTACGACGATCGAGGAAGCGAGCTGTACAGCCAGATCACGCGGCTGCCCGAGTACTACCAGACCGAGGCCGAACGCTCGATCCTCGAGGCGAACGCCGCAACGATCGCTGAGATCACGGGCGCCACCACGGTGATCGAACTTGGGTCAGGCACGAGTGACAAGACACGAACGTTGCTCGATGCGTTCGTTGCGCACGGTTCGATCAACCGGTTCGCTCCACTCGATGTGAGCGAAGCCACACTGATAGAGGCTGCGGCAATGCTCGGCCGGCGTTACCCGGACCTCGAAGTTGCACCCGTTGTTGGCGACTTCAATCGGCACCTCCATCGGTTGCCGAGCGGCGGGACAAGGTTGGTCGCGTTCCTCGGCGGCACGATCGGCAACTTCTATCAAGAGGAGCGACGCGCCTTTCTCGGTGTGCTCTCTGATGTACTCGAACCGGGTGATTGGCTGTTGCTTGGCGTCGACCTGGTGAAGCCGATCGACCGCCTCGTCGCGGCATATAACGACAGCCAAGGTGTCACCGATGCGTTCATCCGCAATGCGCTGACCGTGATCAACCGCGAACTCGATGGCAATATCGACGTCGGCAACTTCGAGTACGTGCCGTTCTGGGACGGTCGCGAGGAACGCATCGACATGCGGCTCCGCGCCTGCGAACCCGAGCATGCTCGGATTGAGGCGCTCGACCTCGACCTCGACTTGGAAGCCGGCGAAGAGCTGCGCATCGAGGTCTCGACCAAGTTCCGCCAAGACAAGTTGCTCACCGAGCTGACCGAAATCGGTTTCGCCGATGGCGAGTTCTTTACCGATGCTGCCGGGGATTTCGGCCTCGCCCTCGTTTGTCGTCAAGCGTAGAACTCAGGCCGGCACCTGGCCATCGAGCCATTCGGTGATGCCAGTGACGACTTCGGGCCACTCAGGCTCGTTCATGCACTCGTGGCGGAGGCCAGCCCACAACTTGCGCGTGACGTTCGCAAGTTCGCCGATTGGCTCTGATGCCGACGGCGGGACCAGGGTGTCGGCTTCGCCGTGCAGGATGTAGGTGGGCACTGTGATCTTTGCGATGACTGGCGAGGTGGCCTTCATTGCGTCGAGGATCTGGCGGCCGAGCCCTGCAGTCGAGCCGCCAACCCGGAGCGGGTCGTTGTCGTAGCGTTGCTGGACGTCGACGTCGCGTGACAGGACCGACCCGTCGAAGTCTGATTTCACGTGGAGCTTCGGGGCCACACGGCTCAGTACGGGTGCAACCACCCGCTGCCACAGCGGAATCTTTGCACTGAGTGCCGGAGCGCTCAGCACGGCAAGATCGGGCTGGGGATGATCGCTCACCAGGTATGCCCCAGAGACGAGGCCGCCGAGCGAGTGGCCCATCAAGACGAGGGGAACCCCAAGTGCGCGCCGCTCGGCGAGGAGGTCGGCAACGTCGTTGACGTACTCGCTGAAGTCGTTGACGAATGCGCGACGGCCGCCGGACTTGCCGAAACCCCGCTGGTCGAAACCGAGCGTGTCGTAGCCCGCAGCAGCGAGTGCCTCGCCCACGTGTTCGTAGCGGCCGGAGTGTTCGCCGATGCCGTGCACAAGCAGGATTGCTGCTTTCGGCATGTCGACAGCCCAGTGCCTCCGGAGCTGCTCAAGCCCATCGCGTGTCGTACCAAAGCTGATTGTCGCTGTGCTCACGGCGGTTGAAGCTACAGGGACGGTCCGCCGCTCGAAAATCACCGCTCAGCGGTCAGATCCATTTCGATCCGCTCAGACGTGTTGAGTTGTTCATTGCGTGGACGAACCGGGGCCCGAGGCGGCGGTCCAACCAGCACCCTGGTGTCTTGCCAGCACGAGGGCCACCTGCACAGCAGTAGCTTCCCACAGCCCGAGGTTGGCGGCTGTGGTTCCCTAGAGTCACAAGATGACCACCGCCACGAGTACGACCGCACGCGACCGACTGTCCACGACAGGTGTCTGGTACTTCACCGACGGGATGTCGTCAGGAGAGGCCGCCGAGGCTGCTGGCCGCATCGAATCGCTCGGCTACTCGACCTTGTGGCTTCCCGACACCGTCGGCCGCGATCCGTTTGCGCACATTGCGTGGCTCGCCTCACAGACCACGACGCTGCAGTACGCGACCGGTATCGCCAATATTTTCCACCGCCATCCCGGGCCGATGAAGCAAGTAGCGAACACGCTCGCCGAGCAGACGGGCGGCCGCTTCGTTCTTGGCCTCGGTGTGAGTCACGGGCCGATGGTCGCCGGGCTGCGCGGCCTCGATTACTCCAAGCCGCTGACCAAGATGCGGGACTACCTCGCAGCAATGGAAACTCAGCCGTACCGCGGTATCGCACCCGAAGACGAGCCGCTTGTTCTGCTCGCTGCGCTGGGCCCGAAGATGCTCGAACTGTCGGCGTCGGCTGCCGACGGGGCTCACCCGTACTGGACCACACCGGAGCACACCGCAATGGCCCGTGAAGCCCTTGGGCCTGATGCGCTGCTGTGTGTCGAGCAGAAGGTGGTGTTCACCACCGACGCCGACGCAGCACGCGCTGCTGGTAACCAGCAGATCGACCGTTACGCCGCGCTGCCGAACTATCGCAACAACTGGATCCGCCTCGGCTTCAGCGACGATGAGATCGAGCAGCGTGACCACCGTTTTGTCGATGCCGTGGTCGTGTGGGGTGATGAGGATCGGGTGCGGGCTGGGGTGCAGGCGCACTACGACGCTGGCGCTGACCATGTCTGTGTGCAGCCAGTCAACCCCGACATGTCAGCCGACATCGACTGGAACGCGCTCGAACTTCTTGCACCGACTGATTGAGCAGGACTCCACCGACTGAGCCAGCGGGCGTCGTCAGCGGTCGAACCAGTTGCCGCTGACGATTGGCGTCAGTTCGAGCCCGCCGCCGTACTGGTAGGCCCACGCTCGCACGCCGTTGGTCGTGGTGATGGCGATTCGGCGGTAGTCGCCGCCAACCGTTCCTTCTTCAGCGTCGAGCACCTTGAGGCATTGGTCGATCGATGATTCGAGTAGCGCGTATGCCCGACCGATGACCGCGCTGTTACTCGTGCTCTCGAACTGTGCGCCGGGGTATCCAAGGCCGGTGTCGAATACCTGCCCGGGCGCACTGTCGGCCCAGCCCTCGTCGACGACAAAGGGTTCAAGGAAGTGCCAGCGGACGTCGCCCGGCTGCAGAGTTCCGTACACAAAAAGATGGGCGAGCGGCGGAGTTCCGCTGTTTCCTGTTGACACGTTGAGAGAATGCCACATGGCGCTGCACGGATAGTCACCTGAGACGGCATTGTCTGCGGCGTGTCCGCGGGTGTTCTGGACCGGTCGTCCGGATGCCCCAGACGGTGCGCAGCGCCTGAACGGGTAGATCGACGCCTCGATCGCGCACGGCGCCGAGAATGTCCACCGGCATTGGCCCGACGAGCTCGACTTGATTGTCCGCCTCGGCGACCAAAACTTCGCCGACCTCCAACAGTGCCTCATCGACCATCACATCGACGCCCGCCACGAGCAGAGCACACAAACTCACGGGGCACTCGCCCAGCAGTTCTTCTCGACGTTCCCACAGCTCGAGGGCCTCGACTTCACGCACCGCTGGGGCGGCCCGATCGCGGCCACGTCGCGCTTCACCTGTGCGTGGGGGCAGCGGTTTGATGACCGGCTTGCGTGGGTTGGCGGCTACACCGGCCTCGGCGTCGCCGCGAGCTGCTTCGGCGCGCAGGTTGCCCTCGACCTCGTGGACAGTGTCGAAACGGAGCGAACCGAACTCAAGATGGTCCGGTCAAAACCGTTCCCGTTCCCGCCCGAACCGCTGCGATCAGCTGTCGTCGGCATCACCAAGAAATCGATCCAACGCGCCGATGAGCGCCAGGGCTGCGAGAACGTCTGGCTCAAGTTTCTCAGCCGACTCGGCATCGGCTTCGATACCTGAGCGCTGTAGCTACCCGGGCGTTGAGTCCTCGACGGCCTCGGCACGTTCCGCAACTGCGTTGTCTAGTTCGCGCTGGAATGACGGAGCGGCCATGCCGATCACGATGCCCTCGTCGGGGAGCGCATCGTTGCGGCAGAGGAACGCCATCTGTTCGTCGATCACGCGGATCAACGGAATGAACAGGTCGTCATCGACGGCGGTGTCCAGGTTGGGGCCGGCTTCGGTGCTCCGTGCTTTCCAGCCCTGGCGTGCTCGTTCGTCGATTGTCGAGTAGGTCACGCCGTCGATGCCGATCTGGCGACCGAGGTACTCGGACGGAACACCGGTTTCGCCGGAGCGGCGGCTGCCCGGCGACAGTTGGAACACTTCGCGGCGGCCGAACTCCCGGGCGAATCGGGCGGTGGCCAGGGCGTTGACCTCGTCGTTCGACGTGCAAGCCATCAGGCGGCCAATGCCCCGCAGGTCGAGGTTGTGGGCGGCATCTTCCGCGAGGATATTTAACCGACGTGCGGCCAGCCCGCTCGAGATTGACCGGGTGACGTTGTAGGGGTCGGTGTCGACGAGGAGTGACCTGATGCCGTGTTCTTTCAGCTGGAGGGCGATGCCTCGCGCCGTGGCGTGAGCGCCGGCGATCAGGACGCCGGTGGCTTGCGCCTCGGCCAGTCCGAGCAAACGCGCGGCGGGACCGGAAAAGAAACCGTAGACGACAATCGTTCCGATGATGACGAGGAACACGATCGGCACAATCTTGTCAGCGTCAGCGATGCCCTCTGCTTCCATGCGAATTGCGAAGATCGCCGATACTGCGGCGGCCACGATACCGCGCGGCGCCATGGCCATCAGGAACACACGCTCGCGCCACGTGAGCGTTGTGCGGACCGTGGACACCAGGACGGTGAGGGGGCGAGCAATCAAGACCAAGACGGCGAGGAAGCCGAGCGCGGGCAGCAGAACGTCGCGCAGTGCATCGGCTTCGATTCGGGCGGCTAAGAGGATGAACAGCGCAGAGATCAGCAGCGTTCGGAGGCTCTCACTAAATTCGAGGACGTGTCGTACGGTCGATGTATCGCGTCGGGCCAGGTACATGCCAAGCACGGTGACTGTCAGTAGCCCCGACTCCTCCTGGACCTCGTTTGCTGCGACGAACGTGGCCACGACGAAGGCGAAAGTGACTGGAACAATCAGTTGGTCAGGGACGAGGAATCGGCGGAGCGCTTCATCGAGCACGAACGCGGCGAGGAGGCCAATGCCGGCGCCTGCAACGATCGTGAGGGCCAGAATGCCGGCCACCTTGATGATTGCCTCGTTGGCACCGTCGAGGAGCACAATTTCGAACGCCAGCAGTGCAGCGGTGGCGCCGATCGGGTCGATGAGCACGCCCTCGGCACGGAGGATCGGGCCAGTTGTGCCGGCGGGGCGAACGAAGCGAAGGAGCGGGCCAACCACGGTCGGGCCGGTGACGACAAGTACCGCACCGAGCACGATTGCAGCTTGGTTGAGATGCCAAAGATTTCGCGAGACGCGTACCAACCGATCAGGAAGCTGATCACGGCTCCAATAGTGATCAACCGGCGGACAACGATGCCGGTGTTGCGCAACTCGCGTGGGGGCAGATCGAGACCGCCCTCGAAGAGAATCAGGGCAACCGAGAGAGATACCAGTGGGAAGAGATTGCCGCCGAGCAATTCGTCCGGGTCGATGACGCCAGTCACTGGACCGAGCAGGAGGCCAGCAAGCAGCAGGGCGATGATCGACGGAATCTGAGTCCGCCAGGCGATCCATTGTGCTGCCATGCCGGCACCGAGGATGACCGCAAGCGTCGGTCCGATCGTCGATTCACCTGCTGCGAGCAGGCCCGGGGTGGCAAGAGCGGCGATCATCGGTGCGGGCCGCCGAGTGTGAGAGCCAACATCTGGCGTGATAGTAGCGGTGATCGTTCCGGCGTGTCACTACCTGTCTGGTGGAGGTGGGTGTGGGGAGGGGGGGGGTGTGAAGGTAGGTGTGGGGGCGGGGTGGAGGGGGGGTGGGGGTGACGGCGACGG
>Ga0115001_10001624_pt1 | contig 17336 bp, 25 predicted proteins | sample ArcticOcean_MG_C_12_FD_89869 | JGI IMG/M metagenome (GOLD analysis project Ga0115001, IMG submission 89869) | Marine microbial communities from western Arctic Ocean - ArcticOcean_MG_CB8_130 | ecosystem: Environmental > Aquatic > Marine > Oceanic | place: Arctic Ocean: Canada Basin | collected... | reverse complement strand
CGTTTCCAGCAGTTATACTCCTCCTAAGGGCAGATTCTCACGTATTACGCACCCGTTCGCCACTAAAGTTAAAAACTTTCGTTCGACTTGCATGTGTTAGGCATACCGCCAGCGTTCATCCTGAGCCAGGATCAAACTCTCCATGGTATTTATTGATTTCTCTGAAACCTGTTAGAATTAAACTTTTAATCTAAGAAGAAATATACTAAATATCCTAGGGTCTTGTCAAGACTTTCTAATTATTAAATTTTTTAATTTTTAACTAACCTAGCATTAGATACGTAATATGGGAAATTAAAGCTAAATTTTGTCTGAATTTAACTTTGCACAATAAAAATTTTTGAATTGCCAGCGAATACGTAAGCATTTTTTTGTTTATGTTATTTAAACTTAATTTAAAATATATAAATTTTAGTTTAGAGTGTGCTATTTAACTTTACGATTAAAATAACTCGGGCTGGTACAATGTAAACAAACTTTTATAATATTTTTTTTATGAGTATACTCGTTATTGGTGGTACCGGGACATTAGGTAGACAAATTGTAAGACAGGCTTTAGATGAAGGTTATCAAGTTAAATGTTTAGTACGGGATTTTCGAAGAAGTGCATTTTTAAAAGATTGGGGTGCCGAACTAATTTATGGTGATCTTTCTATACCTTCAACATTACCCCAAGCATTAAAGGGTGTTAAAGTAATTATTGATTCGGCAACTATTAGATCGACAAGTAATTATACTTCTGAAACGATTGATTGGCGTGGAAAAATAGCTCTTGTTGAGGCTGCAAAATTAACAGGCATTAAAAAATTTATTTATTTTTCTGTATTAAACGCCTCGAAAAACCCAGCAATACCTTTAATGGATTTAAAAATGCGGGTAGAAGATGAATTAGAAAAATCAGGTCTTAACTATACAGTTTTTCAATGTTCTGGATTTTTTCAAGGGCTTATCAGCCAATACGCGTTGCCTGTTTTAGAAAGCGAAACAATATGGTTGCCTGGAGATTCTGCCCCAGTAGCTTACTTAGATACACAAGATGCGGCAAAGGCTGTTATTTTTACATTAAATAATGCCTCTTATGATAAGCAAAAAGTTTCTTTAATTGGAGAAAAGTTTTGGACTCCTCAGGAAATTATTCAACTTTGTGAACGTCTCTCAGGTAAAACAGCAAAAATTTCTTACATCCCAGTTCTAGCTTTTAGTTTATTGAGAAATTTTTTCCGACTTTTTGAATTTACCTGGAATATTGCGGACCGTTTACAATTCGGTGAAATACCGAATGACCCTAGTTTAAACATTAAGCCCTCTAACGAAATTTCTTGGCCTATTACACGGTTAAGTTTAGAAAATTATTTACAAGAATATTTTGGTAAAATTCTGAAAAAGCTTAGAGAAACTAATTATCAGCAATCGCAAAAATCTGATGAAATTTCTTTCCTTTAAAAAAGGACTATTAGTGCGTCTGGATATTTAAAAATTCCAAAGATGTGAACTTGACGTTTAAAGATACGAAAACTATAATTTTAATTATATAAATGGGACTGTAGTTCAATTGGTTAGAGCACCGCCCTGTCACGGCGGAAGTTGCGGGTTCGAGTCCCGTCAGTCTCGTTAAGTTAGTTATTTAAAACTTCGATAAGGGCTTTCTTATTCAAAAGTTTTTCCAAAATTATCCGTCTCGCTTATATAATCAATAGAAAATCGAAGAGTATTTTGTCCAATCCATAAAATTATTAATGTTTTAATAAAAACAGCTAGAATTTTTTTATTAAAATATCACTCGAAGTTGTTAAGATTTGTAACAATCGAGATATCGGATTAACGGATATTTTTCCAAAATAGTTAGATGAACTCATTGAGCTTGCTACCCAGCCAGTAAAACAAGTGTTTAAAGATAATAGTTTTCGTTTTTTACCAGATATTGTTCTCCCGACTTTTGCATCCGGCAAATTAATAGAATTCCTCCTAACTCTGTAGTTAGAAGAAATTCTTTTTAAGGTATAGAATATAAAAACTAAAAATTTTTAACTTCTACATCAACACCTGCAGAAATATCTAGATTTTTTAAATTTTCTAAAGTACTATCCGAAGGTTTGTAAACATCAATAATTCTTTTATGTGTTCTAATTTCAAAATGATCTCGCGCCTTTTTATTTACATGAGGAGATGTTAAAACACAATATCTTCTAAGTTTTGTAGGAAGTGGTACTGGGCCTATAGCCTCAATACCACTCGACTTTACTGCATCAACAATTTTAACGCATGCGCTATCTAAAATATTAGATTCGTATGCTTTAACGCTTATACGCAGCTTTTGGAGTTTTAATGAACTCATGTTAATTTTAGTTTTTAGTCGATAATTTTCGATACTACCCCAGCACCTACTGTTCTACCGCCTTCTCGGATTGCGAAACGCATTCCCTGCTCAATAGCAATTGGGTTTATAAGCTCGGCAGTCATTTTAATTCTATCCCCAGGCATTACCATTTCTGCAACACTTCCATCGTCACCAGTAAATTGAACAATTGTACCTGTAACATCAGTTGTTCGAACGTAGAATTGTGGTCTGTAACCTGTAAAAAATGGCGTGTGACGGCCACCTTCATCTTTGTTTAAAATATAAACTTCGGCCTCGAATTTTTTGTGTGGAAGAATACTACCAGGCTGTGATAGTACCATACCTCTTTCAATTTCCGTTTTTTGGATACCACGAATAAGAATACCTACGTTATCCCCTGCCATACCTTGGTCAAGAGTTTTTTGGAACATCTCGATCCCAGTAACAGTTGTAGTTTTAGTTTCTTTTAAACCAACGACTTCAACAGAGTCTCCAACTGACACCATTCCTCTTTCGATACGACCTGTTGCTACAGTTCCACGACCAGTAATTGAGAATACATCCTCAATGGCCATTAAGAAGTTCTTTTCAGTATCGCGCTCAGGTGTAGGAATGTAGTTATCTATGGCATCCATTAAGTCATAAATCAGGTCAACCCATTTATCAGCGCCTCTTTCTTTTGGACCACTTTCTACAGCTTGTAATGCTAATAGTGCTGAACCAGATACGAAAGGAATTTCATCACCAGGGAAATCGTAGCTTTCTAAAAGTTCTTGAACTTCTAATTGAACTAGCTCTAGTAGTTCTTCATCATCTACTTGATCAGCTTTATTTAAAAATACTACAAGATAAGGCACACCTACCTGTTTAGCTAATAGAATATGCTCTCGAGTTTGCGGCATTGGTCCATCTGCTGCAGATACTACTAAAATACCACCATCCATTTGCGCAGCACCAGTAATCATGTTTTTTACATAATCGGCGTGGCCTGGACAATCAACGTGTGCATAGTGACGGTCAGCTGTCTCGTATTCTACGTGCGCTGTGTTAATTGTAATACCACGAGCTTTTTCTTCAGGAGCTGAATCAATCTCATCGAATTTTTTTGTCGTAGATTCATTGTGAATTGCTAACGTCGCCGAAATTGCTGCAGTTAAAGTAGTTTTCCCATGGTCTACGTGCCCAATAGTACCAATGTTAATATGCGGCTTTGATCTTTCAAACTTTTCGCGTGCCATAGAAAATTTAGAGTTTTATGAGTTAATTTTTTTAATTTTTAATACTTTTGGCGAAATTTAGTAATTAAATAAATAGTTACTTAATATCTAAAATGAGCAAATGCTTTGTTAGCATCAGCCATCTTATGGGTTTGTTCCTTTTTTCTTACGCTGTTACCAGTTTCTTTTGCAGCGTCAATAATCTCGTTCGATAATTTTACTGCCATACTTTTACCTGAACGTGCGCGAGCAAATTCAGTAATCCATTTTAAGGAAACGTTTGTCCCACGGTAAGCCCGAATTTCGATTGGTACTTGATAAGTTGAACCACCAACCCTTCTCGCTTTAACCTCAACAGCAGGTGTAGCGTTTTTTACAGCCCTTTCCAAAACTAATATGGGATTTTCCTCAGCTTTATTTGAAATAATTTCTAAAGCATTATAAACAATCTTCTGTGCAATTGATTTTTTACCGGATTGTAATATTCGGCTGATTAATAATGTAACTAATCTACTTTTATAAATAGCGTCTGGTTCCGCGAGTTTTCTTTGCGCTCTACTTCTACGTGACATTGTTAATTTTCGAATTATTAAAATTGCTATGAGTTTGCTTTAGGTTTTTTACCACCGTACTTTGATCTACTTTGTCTTCGATCTTTTACTCCTGCAGCATCTAAAGTTCCTCTAACTACATGGTAACGACAACCTGGTAAATCTTTAACACGACCTCCTCTAATTAATACAACCGAGTGTTCTTGAATATTGTGGCCAATTCCAGGTATATAAGCCGTAACTTCAAACCCTGAAGTTAATCTTACACGTGCAACTTTACGTAAAGCGGAATTTGGCTTTTTAGGGGTGGTTGTATAAACGCGAGTACATACACCTCGTCGTTGTGGGCAAGATTTTAGTGCAGGGGATTTTGTCTTTTTTTTGTTAGCTATTCGTTCAAATCTAACTAATTGCTGTATTGTTGGCATAAAAATTATTGTTCATTTTGATTTTCAATACCGTATTTACGCATAAAACGTTCTACTCTTCCTTCAGTATCAAGAATTTTCTGAGAACCAGTATAAAAAGGATGGTTTCCAGACCAAATATCCACATTCAATCTTGGTTTAGTAGAACCAACTTTTAAAACTAATTGTCCATCGCAATAAACTTTGGCATTAGGATACCAATCAGGATGTATTGATGTTTTTGGCATTTTTAATAATATTGTTTTAACGTTTAGAGAATTGAGGAGCCTTTCTAGCTTTTTTCAATCCATACTTTTTTCTTTCTTTACGACGGGAATCGCGAGTTAAGAGCCCTTCAGATTTAAGGGGGGCACGGTTTTCAGTAGACAGGTAACAAAGTGCCCGAGCTACACCTAACTTAATAGCGTCAGCCTGACCTTTTAATCCACCACCATGAGTATTTACATAAATATCATACATATTTTCCAAACCCATAGTAGTTAGTGGGCTTTTTGAAGAATTTATATATTGTGAATTAAATTGCAAATATTTTTCCCCTTGTTTATGGTTTACTACCATTGTACCTGTTCCGGGAACTAAAATAACTTTAGCTACGGAAGTTTTTCTACGCCCTATACCAAAATAAGCCGACTTCGTTTCTGAAGCTGATAAAGACATAATAAAATTTAAATTTGTTGCTGTCGTTTTTCAAAAAATTTTTAATTAAGTTCAAAGATATAATCGATTTGAAAATAGTTTTTAGCTACTTCAAAATTGACATCTTGCCTTTTAACAATCGTTTCTTTTCTATTTTTAACCTTAACCTCGAAGGTCTAAATTAAATCTAGTTTTTAAATTTTCGCAGACTTCATCCGCTGATTTTTGTCCAAAATTTTTAAATTCTAAAAGATCACTAGCCGAATATTGTAGTAAATCCGATAGCGTATGTACATTTGCCCGTTTTAAACAGTTATAAGCCCTTACAGATAATTCAAGCTCCTCAATGAAAATAGTTTCTAAGTGTTCAGAACTATCTTCTTGAATTGGAGTTTCAATACTAGGAGTCAATATCGATAAAGTATTTGTAAGTTTTAGTAATCCAAAAGTATTTTCAAGAATTTCTGAAGCAGATGTTAATGCCTCGTCAGGCAAAATACTTCCATTGGTCCAAATTTCTAATATTAAACTCTCCAGTTCCGAAATAGAGTTGTTTCCCGACGTTTCAACAAAAAAATTAACTTTTGTCACTGGCATGAAAACACTATCAACACTTAAAAAGGAATCTGGTACAATCTGATTAATCTTATCATTTGTAAAATAATTCTGACCTTTGTTAATTAGAAATTCCATTTCTAAGTTACCTTTATTCGTCAAACTAGCAATGTACTGCTGGGGGTCTACGAAACTAATATTATTTGGTAATTTAATATCCTCTGCAACTACAAGACCCGTCTGTTTAACATTAAGTCTTGCTAAAGTAGGTTCAGTAATATTACCCTTCAGAATAATTTGTTTTAGATTAAGCAATATATCTACTACGTCTTCTTTAACACTAGGTATAGTCGAGAATTCATGATCAATTCCTGTTATACGAACTCCCGTTATAGCTAAACCTTGTAAATTAGATAACAAAACTCTTCGTAAAGCATTCCCGATTGTAGTACCTTGCCCTTTTAAAAAAGGGCCAATGGAGTATTTACTGTAAACTTCTGTTGTTTTGTTCGTGGTAGATTTTAAGCATTGAACTTGAAACATAATTTAGAAAAAATTTCTAGAAATTTTGTAGGGTCTAAAGTTCTTGATAAGATCTAATTGTAAATTTAAACGCGTCGTTTTTTTGGAGGACGACAACCATTATGTGGCACTGGAGTAATATCTTTTATAACAGAAACTTGTAAGCCACACCCTTGTAATGCCCGAATTGCAGTTTCTCTACCACTACCAGGTCCACTAACTACAACTTCGGCCTGTCTCATACCTTGTTCATAAGCTATTGTAGCAACTTTTTCAGCAGCGGATTGAGCAGCGAATGGAGTGCCCTTCTTCGCCCCTTTAAAACCACTACCGCCAGCGGAAGCCCAAAATAAAGTGTTACCTTGCTGATCTGTAATGTTTACGATTGTGTTATTAAAGGTAGATTTAATATGAACAACGCCATTAGTTACTGTTTTTTTAGATTTCTTACCAGAAAATCGCTTTAATTGTTTGACCATATTACGAAAATATGTATAAATTTTTATTTTTTCTTTGCAACTGGAATTTTAACTTTTCCTTTTCGCGTCCTTGCATTTGTACGTGTTCGTTGACCTCTTACAGGAAGTCCTACCCTATGACGTCGACCTTTAGCCGATCCTATCTCTGTTAAACGTTTAACATTTTGTGAATAAACGCGTCTTAAATCCCCTTCAGTTTGATAGTTTTCGTCAATAATAGCTCTGATACGAGTAATTTCTTCATCGGTTAAATCATTACATCTTGTACTCGGTAAAACCTTTGCTGCAGCTACAATTTGATTAGCACTAGTATTACCGATTCCAAAAACATAGGTTAATCCAATATCAATCCGTTTATTACGTGGAAGATCTACGCCTGAAATACGTGCCATTAATTTGTTTTAGTAATAACTATTTTATTTACGTTTCATTTTTGCCCGGCCTTGGCGGACTTTAAGTCTTGGGTCTGATTTACAAATAAGGTAAATTCGTCCTCGACGTTTAACAACTTGACAATCTTTTGATCGGTTCTTAAGATTACCTATCGAACTTACTACTTTCATAGGTTTATTTTACTTTACTTAAATCACAGATTTGAAATATTTCAAACCTAAAAGGAGTATCACTACGGGTTTTAAAAACGTTCATAAAATGCTACTTCTAACATTTTATGCTAACTTACTTAAAAGAAAAAGTCTATGCTTTTTTATTAAACTTCTCATAGTTTTGCGATACTAGAAAGCCCTTTATCTGGGAAGTTACATCTGTAATTACCCCAACTAAAATTATAAGGGAGGTTAAATTTTTAAAAACGTTGAACTTTAACAGATTACCTATCAAAATTGGGAAAAAAGCTAGAAAGGCTAGAAAAACACCCCCCATAAAGGCTAATCTGCTTATTATCTGTTCAAGGTGTAGTGTTGTTTCTTTACCCTGTTTTATCCCTGGGACATTGTATGCCATTTTTGTTAAATTATCAGACAAGTCCTTGGGTTTTAGAACAAGTAATGCGTAAAAGGTACTAAAAAATACGATAAGCACAAGATTTAAACCAAGTGATACAAACGTTATCACACTTGTGAGTAAACTTGCATCCAAACTTGTTAGAAATGTCGATAAAAAAAGTTGTACAGGATAAAGTAAAAAAGCCGCAATTGTTGTACTAAAAACAAGGGGCATTATCCCTCCTTGATTTAATTTTATTGGGATGTAACTAGATTTTAATTTAGAACTTGGAGAAGCCTGTTCTAAATAATTAAAATTAAGTTGTCTAGCGGAAACTATATTAACACGTTTATAAGATTCTTGTACTAAAATAATAACGCCAACAATTAAAAGATATATTCCATAATCTAGAAACAGGATTCCAAAATTATTTGTTGAAGAAGAATTTTCTAAACTCGATGTAAATTCCGTCATACTAGCAGGAAGACCACCAATAATATTTATAAATATTACCATCGAAGAACCATTTCCAAGATTTTCTTGGGTTATAAGTTCTGCAAACCACATTGAAAGCATTGAGCCTGTAGTTAAAGAAAAAATAATCTTTAATGCCAGTATTAAATTCCAGTTAAACACAACTGGTTTAACTAAAATAAAAGCAACACCAGTACTTAATATTAACGCCCAACCTAAAGTTAAATATCGCGTATATTGACTAATTTGTTGACGGCCCAACTCTCCCTCTTCTTTTTGCAAACGTTCTAAAGCTGGGATAATAGGGGTTAGAAGTTGAACAATAATTGATGAATTAATGTAGGGTAAAATTCCTAACGCACCAACCCCAAGAAAAGAACTTCCAGTTAAACTTTTTGCAAGCCCAAACAATGGGTTTGCCACTTGGTTTTGTGAAAAAATATCTAAATCTACATTAGGTACTGGAATATAAAGACCTAATCTTATAAGAATTAGAAAACCAAAAATTTTTAAAATTTTTTTCTGTAATAAATTTATTGTTTCTGATACTTCCATTAGCTACAGAATTTGCTCTAAATTTTGTAAGATCTTAGTGTACTTAGACCATCAATAGTTGCTCTTGCATTATTTAACAAGTTATTAGAGCCTAATTGCTTTGATAGGATATTTTTAACCCCTGCTAATTCTAATACAGTACGAATCGAACTTCCTGCAATTACTCCTGATCCTGGCGCTGATGGTCTTAAAATTAATTTCGCCGCCCCAAACCTACCATTTGTAGGGTGTGGTATAGAATTTGAACTAGTAAGGGGTACAGTGATAATATGTTTTTTACCATCTGTAACACCTTTTCTTACAGCAGTAATAACATCTCCTGCCTTACCAACACCCACACCAACTTTACCTTGTTCGTTTCCGACTACGATAATAGCCCGGAAACTCATTTTTTTTCCTCCTTTTACAACTTTAGTAACACGTTCAATAGCAACAACGCGCTCTAACCATTCAGATTTAGACTTAAGTGTTTTTTTAGGACCCATGCTAATAATAAATATTTTTTGAACTAATTATTTACCTGTTTTACCAGCTTTACGTCTTATGATCTCGCCTTCGTAAGCGATACCTTTTCCTTTATAAGGTTCCGGAGAACGAACTGCGCGTATTTTCGCAGCAAACTCACCAACAAGATCTTTTTGCATCCCCGAAACTACAACACTAGTAGGAGATTCCACCTTTATAGATAATTCATTTGGGGTAATCATTTTTACAGGGTGACTATACCCCATGTTTAATACAAGATCTTTTCCATCTAGTTGAGCTCGATAACCTACACCTGTAATTTGCAGCCTTTTTTCAAAGCCCGTTGAAACACCTGTAACCATGTTTGCGACAAGTGTGCGGGAAAGTCCATATAACGCTTGAGATAATTTTGTATCTTGCGTTTTTTCTATAATTAAATTTTTATTTTCTTCGTCTAAGTTACAACAGATTAAAGATGGTAGAATTCTAGAAAGGCTGCCTTTAGGGCCGTCGACTAGAATTTTTTGACCATCCAAGTTTACTTTAACTTTTTCTGGTATAGCTATAACTTGTTTACCGATACGAGACATATTTTATTTGAAATTTACCAAATATAACATAATAATTCACCACCAACGCCTTCTTTTCGAGCTTGTTGATCTGTCATTAAACCACGCGAAGTTGAAACAATTGCTGTTCCAAACCCACCTAAAATTCGCGGCATTTTTTTAGCATTACTATAAACTCTAAGACCTGGTTTACTAATGCGCTGAATTTTTACAATTCCAGGTTTACGTTCCTTACCAACGTATTTAAGTGATAAAAGAAGTGAACTCTTCAAACCATTTTTTAATTCTTCAAATGAATCAATTAGACCTTCTGCGAATAATACCTGTGCAATGTTTCTAGTGATTTTTGTAGAAGGTATTTGTACAATCTGATGTTTTGCTAGATTCGCATTACGAATCCGTGTTAACATATCAGCTATAGTATCAGTAGTCATTTAAAAGTTTTTCAATAATTTTTAATTAATTTAATTAAGTTGTTGTGAACGGCATCCCAAATGACTTAAGCAACGCTCGAGCTTCTTCGTCAGTTTTTGCAGTTGTTACAATAGAAATATCTAACCCACGAATTTGAGTTACATCATCATAAGATATCTCTGGAAAAATTAATTGTTCTTTTAATCCCAAATTATAATTACCACGACCATCAAACCCATTTGGATTAATACCTCTAAAATCTCTAATTCTAGGTAAAACAATATGAATTAGTTTAGTAAGGAAAGTGTACATCTGGCCTTTTCTTAAAGTAACAGAAGTTCCAATTGCCATACCATCTCGAATTTTAAAACCTGCGACTGATTTACTTGCTTTGTTAATAGTTGGGTTTTGGCCAACAATTAAACGAAGTTCATCAGTACTCGAATCCATCTCTTTTGAATTTTTTGATGCTTCACCTACACCTCGGTTAACAGAGATTTTAACAAGTTTAGGTACCTGTTCGATGTTTTTGTAACCAAATTCTTCTATTAAAGCAGGAACAATTTTTTGCTTATATAAGCTTTTTAAATCTAATTTCATAGCTAATAAAATTTACCTTTATAAGGTTTCTACATTTTTACTAAAGTACTTCAGGAGCTAATGAAACAATTTTAGTAAATCCTTTTTCTTTTAATTCCCGAGCAATCGGCCCAAATACTCGAGTGCCGCGAGGATTATTTTCTTTATTGATTATTACAGAAGCATTGTCATCAAAACGTAATCGAGAACCATCCTTACGGCGGATAGAGTGCTTTGTTCGAACGATAACAGCACGAACAATATCTGAACGCTTTACTGTAAGATTTGGTGTAGCATCTTTTACAACGCCAATTATAACGTCTCCTACATAACCATATCTTCGGTTACTCCCAAGAACTCTAATGCACATCAAATTTTTAGCCCCACTATTATCTGCTACTCTTAGACAAGTTTGCGGTTGTATCATTTTTTATGTTGCTGATTTTCTTAAAACACTAGTTAGGATCCAATTCTTTGTTTTACTAATTGGTTTTGTTTCACGGATACGTACTTGATCTCCAATTGAAGAATTAAATGTGGAATCTTGAACTACATACCGTTTTGTTTTAGTAATAACTTTTTTGTACCTTTTGTGGATTACCCGATCGTTAACTGCAACGATACGAGTATCTTTCATTTTGTCGCTAACGACAACGCCCACCCTTTCTTTTACTGCCATTAATTTTAAATTTAGAAAAATAACATGATTTTTTTTTATTTGAAAAAGTTTTTTACAGCCCGTAAGTTATACCTTTTCTAATATTTTCGTTTTAATTGGAAGTTTGTAAGAAGCTAGCTTTAAAACCTTGTATGCCATTTCTCTGTTTAATCCGTTAATCTCGAAAAGCACTGCACCCGGTTTTACTACAGCTACCCAGTAAGCTACTGTTCCCTTTCCAGAACCCATTCTTGATTCGGCAGCTCTTTCTGTAATTGGTTTATCCGGAAATATTCTAATCCAAATTTTTCCTGTACGACGAACGTATCTTGTAATACTACGTCTTGTTGCTTCAATCTGTCGGGAAGTTAACCAGACAGGTTCTAAAGCTTGAATACCATAATCTCCAAAAACTATAGTGTTTGCTTTTGATACCCCTTTCAATCTTCCCCGATGTTGTCGACGAAATTTAGTTCTTTTCGGAAGTAACATAAATTTTTTTTATCCAAATTGATTAAATTACTAAGTTAAATAATTTCCTTATTGAAAATCCAAACTTTAATACCTAATACACCATATATTGTATTTGCTCGATGTGTTGCATAACTAATGTCTGCTCTAAGGGTTTGAAGTGGAACCCTTCCTTCACGGGCCCATTCTGCACGAGCAATTTCTGCACCGTTTAACCGACCAGCAACCTGAATTTTAAAACCTTTCACACCACTTTTTTGAAGCGTTTGCGTTGTCTGGCGGATTACTTTTCTAAAAGCAACACGTTTTTCAAGTTGGTCTGCGATCGACCTTGCTACAAGTGAACTTTCATTTTCACTTTTCGCAACTTGTAATACCTTTATACGAATTTTCTTTGAACCGCTAACTAAACTTTTTAATTTTTCTTTTAATTCAAGAACTAAGTTAGATTGTTCGTTGTCACTAGCAATAGCTTTTGGTCTTGCTGCATGGATAATTAATTCTAGCTGATTGACTTTTCGTTGAATTTCTAGTTTAGCAATTCCTGCCTTACTATAAAGAGATTCAAAATTTTTTTCAAAAAATTTTCTTATTTTATAATCTTCTTTAAGAACTTCACTATAAGCGCCATAATTGGCAAACCAAATGGCATTATGCGATTTATTGATACCAGTCCGAAAACCAGTTGGATGCGTTTTTTGTCCCACGAATCAGATACTTGTAAAGTTTTTAATTTTTATAACTTATTGCATAACAATTGTTATGTGCGATGTCTGTTTTAAAATTCGGTAAGCTCTACCTTGTGCTCTTGGTCGAAACCTTTTCATTGTTGGTCCTTGGTCAGCAAAAGCAGATTTTACAACTAAGTTTTTTTCATCTAAGCCAAAGTTATTTCTCGCGTTTGCTGTTGCAGAACGAAGAACCTTTATAATAGGTGCACACGATGCATACGGCATAAATTCTAGAAGTAATAGTGCTTCCGAATATGTCTTTCCTTGAATTTGTCTAAGTACACGGCGAATTTTACTCGGAGACATTCTGACATATTTAGAAACAGCTCGAATCTCGTTTTTTTGCATAGGTTTTTACTAACGTTTTCCTTTCTTATCTTTTTTTACATGCGAACGAAATGTTCTACTAGGAGCAAATTCACCTAATTTATGACCAATCATTTGGTCAGATACAAAAACAGGTAAATGTTGTTGGCCATTGTATACAGCAAAGGTATGTCCGATCATATTCGGCAAAATCGTTGTTGAACGTGACCAAGTTTTAATAATATCTTTCTTTCCACTGGAATTCATTTGTTCAACTTTTTCTAATACATATGAAGCAACAAATGGTCCCTTTTTTAACGAACGTGGCATTTTTAAATAATTTAAAGTTTATAAATTGTTTTAAGAGTTGTTAACGTCTTGAGCGCAATATATACTTACCACTTGCTTTAGTCTGCTTACGCGTCTTTATACCTAGTGCAGGTTTACCCCAAGGAGTAACTGGTTTTGGTCGACCAATTGGAGAGCGGCCTTCTCCACCACCGTGTGGGTGATCAATTGGGTTTTTAACAACACCCCTTACTTTAGGGCGTTTACCAAGCCACCTTTTACGACCAGCTTTTCCTAAAGTAATATTAATACTCTCAACATTACCAACTTGTCCTAAAGTTGCAAAACATTTTTTATTTACTAATCGAACTTCATTAGAAGGTAATTTTAAAGTAACAAAGTTACCTTCTTTAGCAATTAGTTGTGCATATGTACCAGCAGCTCTAGCTATTTGCCCACCCTTTCCAAGAGTTAATTCAACATTGTGAATAATACTACCTAATGGAATCTGCTCTAGTGGCATTGCGTTACCAACTTCAATTGGGACGTCGTTTCCTGAGTAAACCGACATTCCAACTTTTAAGGAGCGTGGGCAAACGATGTATTTTTTCGAACCATCTTGATAGTGCAATAAAGCGATTCTTGCATTTCGGTTCGGATCGTATTCGACAGTTGCAACTTTAGCAACAACTGTAGATTTTCGATGAAAATCAATCATACGATACTTTCTTTTGTGTCCGCCGCCACGGCCTTTTACTGTAATAACACCACGGTTATTTCTGCCGCCGCAAGCTTTTTTTCCAAACGTTAAAGCTTTTTCCGGTTTTACAGGTGATAAATCGTCAAAATATGAAACGGATTTAGAACGCGTTCCGGGACTGTAAGCTCTGTACAGACGAATTGCCATAATTATTAATTTTTAAGAACGTCTAATTTGTCGATAAAATTAATTTATTCTTCTTCGAATAAGCTAATAGAATCTTCTGATGCTAATTTAACTATAGCTCTTTTATAACGAGCTTTTTTTCCTATAAATTTTCCTACACGACGCTTCTTTAATGATAATAAAGACGTATTTACGGAAACGACTTTTACATCAAACAATTGCTCAATAGCAGATTTCACAGCAGATTTGTCAGCTTTAGAATCAACTGCAAAGCTGTATTGATTTTGTTCGATCAGCCTTATTGTTTTTTCGGTAAGAATTGGATATTTAATAATATCCAAAAGATTTCTTTGAGTAGATTGATCGTAAGACATAAAAAATGCTAGACAGCTTTTTTAACTAATATTTTTGTGGCTGGATTTTTAAAATAGCGTTCTTTTTACCTGGAACTGAACCCTTTAAAACAATAATGTTATCCTCAGAATTTACATATAAAACTTCTGAATTTTTAAGAGTTACTGTTCCGCCGCCAAGTTGTCCAGCCATTTTTTTACCAGGGTAGACCCTTCCTGGTGTACTTCCAGCACCAATACTTCCCGGTAGTCGGTGGTTTTTGGAACCGTGCGTCATTGGACCTCGACTAAAGTTGTGACGTTTTTGGTTACCAGCAAAACCCTTACCAATACTTTTTCCTGTTACGCGAACTTTTTGTCCTGCTGAAAATGTATTAGCTTTAATTATTTGCCCCAGTTTAAAATTTTCGGGTTCCGTAACGCGAAATTCACCAAAAGATCTAAAACCTGAATTGCCAAACTTTTTTAAATGACCTTTTGTAGGCTGATTTAGTTTTTCTGGTTTTTGCTCATTGTAAGCAACTTGAACTGCATTGTAACCATCGGTTGTTACTGTTTTAATTTGGCTAACTTGACATAATCCAGTTTTTAAGATTGTTACTGGAAAAATTGTTCCAGACTCGTCAAATATTTGTGTCATGCCAACTTTTTTTGCAAATAAACCTGCTTGCATATAAATAAGTTTTAGCTGTTTAAAAAATTAAGTAAGTAATGCAAATTTAAAAAAATTTATAAATGTGTATATGTTTCGCTGAATAAACCATACATCTAGGAATAGTATAATTGGAAGTCTGCTATTTTGTCTATCTGTCTCTTATCTAGTTGCATAGTTTTCATATGAACATTCTTAAAACACGGAATAATAAATTTAGCTCGAACCCTTCCAAAAATTTCTACGGTAAATACGCCTTTTAATTATTTTTAGGGACGTTAAAATAGACTTAAGTAATAATAACGAAAAGATTTTTGAATATATGGTTAAAGTTATTGGTATTGATTTAGGTACAACAAATTCTGTAGTTGCCGTTATGGAAGGTGGAAAGCCGGAAGTTATCACAAATGCTGAAGGTGAGCGAACAACACCTTCTGTAGTTGCTTATACAAAAAAAGGTGATCTACTGGTAGGGCAAATTGCAAAACGTCAGGCTGTAATTAACCCAGAAAACACTTTTTACTCGGTTAAACGTTTTATCGGAAGAAAAACAAGCGAAGTAAATGAAGAACTTCGTCAAGTTTCATATAAAATCATACAAACGGAAGATATTATTAAGCTTGAATGTCCTGCATTACAAAAACAATTTGCAGCTGAAGAAATATCAGCCCAAGTTTTACGTAAATTAGCAGATGATGCATCTAAATATCTAGGTGAAACAGTGAAACAAGCTGTAATTACTGTTCCTGCGTATTTTAATGATTCACAACGCCAAGCTACAAAAGACGCTGGTAAAATTGCTGGGTTAGAAGTTTTACGAATTATTAACGAACCTACAGCAGCTTCTTTATCTTACGGTTTAGATAAAAAAGATAATGAAACTATTTTAGTTTTTGACCTTGGTGGTGGTACATTTGATGTATCAATACTAGAAGTTGGTGATGGCGTTTTCGAAGTTTTAGCAACATCAGGAGATACACAACTTGGGGGGGATGACTTTGATGAAAAAATTGTACAATGGTTAATGAAGGAATTCAAAGATCAGGAAGGGATTGACTTAACACAAGATAGCCAAGCATTACAACGTCTTACTGAAGCTGCTGAAAAAGCTAAAATAGAACTTTCTACTTTAACTCAAAGTTCTATTAATTTACCTTTTATTTCAGTCACTCCAGAGGGGCCAAAACACTTAGAGAAAGAACTAACAAGAGCAAAATTTGAAGAGCTTTGTTCAGATTTAATTCAACGTTGTAAGACACCAATAGAAATGTCGCTAAAGGATGCTGAATTAACATCTTCTGCTATTGATCAAAACGTATTAGTTGGAGGGTCTACAAGAATTCCTGCTGTCCAAGAACTTGTAGAAAAATTATTAGGAAAAACACCAAACCAGTCAGTAAACCATGACGAAGTTGTAGCAGTAGGGGCTGCTGTTCAGGCTGGTGTACTTGGTGGAGAAGTTAAGGATATTCTACTTTTAGACGTAACGCCACTTTCTTTAGGTGTGGAAACTCTTGGTGGTATCACAACAAAAATTACTCCAAGAAATACAATTATACCAACAAAAAAATCGGAAACTTTCTCGACAGCAGTAGATAATCAGCCAAACGTAGAAATCCATGTTCTTCAAGGGGAAAGAGAATTAGCCAAAGATAATAAGAGCTTAGGTACTTTTAGACTAGATGGAATTGCTCCAGCAGCACGTGGAGTCCCACAAATCGAGGTAACATTTGATATTGATGCAAATGGAATTCTTTCAGTAACTGCTAAGGACAAAGCAACAAATAAACAGCAGTCAATTACTATTAGTGGTGCTTCTACTTTACCAAAAGATGAAGTGGAGCGTATGGTAAAAGACGCTGAAGCAAACGCTACAGCCGATAAAGAAAAGTCAGATCAAATTGATACTAAAAACCAAGCAGAAGCTTTATGTTACCAAACAAAGAAACAACTTGAACAATTAGAATCAACAATTTCAGAGGATGAAAAGGCAAAAATTGAAACTTTAGTTACAGAACTTGAAGAAGTTACTAAAAAAGAAGATTTTAATGCTATGAAAGATATGATGGAACAGCTGAAAAAAGCTGTTATGGAAGTAGGTGAAAAAGCTTACAAGGAAGCTGGGGCAAGCAACAGCCCACAAGATGACGTTATTGAAACGGATTTTTCAGCAGAAAAATAAACTAACAAAGAAATCAATAACAAAACCAATAATATTTAAGCAAATAGTTTATTATAAACTAAACTACTTGCTTAAATATTAT
>Ga0115001_10001620_pt1 | contig 17343 bp, 15 predicted proteins | sample ArcticOcean_MG_C_12_FD_89869 | JGI IMG/M metagenome (GOLD analysis project Ga0115001, IMG submission 89869) | Marine microbial communities from western Arctic Ocean - ArcticOcean_MG_CB8_130 | ecosystem: Environmental > Aquatic > Marine > Oceanic | place: Arctic Ocean: Canada Basin | collected... | reverse complement strand
TTTATTTCAACGCTAAGCGGCGCGCTCTCTACACGTACATTGTATTAATACTATTCAGGGGACCAATTTTTGTACACTGTGTATGCCCCCCGGCTACTCTAAACTACCTCATTCCCACATCCGCCTATCTCAGCCCCAGGTGTTCCACTTCCGACGGCGGCCCCGCGGCGACGTGTTTGGCGACGCGCGCGTGAAACCGGCGCGTCGCCGAGGACTCTTCGCTCGCGACGGTGTTTGTATTTTTTGGATTTGCGTTTCGCGGCCGTCGTACTAAGCTCTTCGCGGCTTTGTGCGCGGCGATCACCTCATGGATGTGTCTGTTTTCCCCCTCTCTGCGTGTGCGTCGCGCGTCGTTTTCAACCCGCCCTCGTTTGTCGTCGCTTTGGCGCGCTTTCGGCGACTCGGGCGCCTCACCGCGTATCCACTCCGGCGCGCGAGTGCCCGTCGCGAGCCGTCGCTGGTCAGCCTCACTTTTGAAGCGCGCCGCATTCGTCCCGGACCGCTCGGCCACAGCGCGGCGCTTCGCAGCCGCGGCGACGTCCAGCCGCGCGGCGTACTCCTCGGGGCGCTGCGCGTTTTGCGCTTTTGCATCTGGCGCCCCTCTCAGCGCCTCCCAAATTTCATTCATTGTCACGTCACCACTCGCGTCATGCTCGTCCAAACTGCTCTTGCCAGAGGGTTGGCCTGGCCCAAACGACGCCCTCAAAGCCTTCGTGTCCTCGTCCAGCCGCGTCTCCGCGAGCGTTTCGGAAGGAGACAGCGCGTCACCATCCCACGCGTAGACATCTTTTGTACTCATTTTTTTTTGCGAAGACGACGGACTGACGGACATCGCGGACGATATCCGCCTCACGCTCGCCCGTGCGTCTTCCAGCCAGCGTCCCATACGGTTGGCGTCGCCGCTTTGCGTGACTTCGTGAGAAACTTGGCGCGTTTCGCGGCGCGTTTGCGGCGTCAGCGCTCTCGCCGGTTTCGTGGTGTTTTCGGGCGCGAAGATTAACTCCGTCCTTCCTGGTTCAAGCAACGTGCCCTTGAAGAACTCAAGGTTCCCGCTTTCCCGTATTTGCCGCACTACCTTCGCCGCGGGGTCCGCGTACTTGCGTAACGCGTGCCACACTTGATTCACGGGTGCGAAAATTTTGGGGTACCGCGTTACGATTCGCGTGAAGTCGTCGTACGTCATCGACTCAGGCGCGTTGGCGTCCATGTCCTGGATGATGTCTTTGTATTTGGCGAACGGCTCCCCTGTTGACCGGTCGCCCCAGTACGCGGCGGCGTTTTTCCGGCTTTTCTCACTTCGCGCCTCTTGCCGCTGTTCGCTCGCGCGAATCGCGCTTAACAACTCAAACTTACTGAACCGCCCGTCGTTGTTCAAGTCGAACAAACGGAACGCGAAACGCACTCTTCCAAACGAGCCGGACACCACGAACGCTGCGAGCCCCACCACGAACTCGCGAAAGTCGATCGTGCCGTTGCCGTCACAGTCTATGATATCCACCAGACGGCCGAGGTACACGTCGTCCTCCAGCTTGAACATCCGCGCGAGTTCGTTGGAATCGAGCTTTCCGTTGCGGTCCGTGTCAGCTTGTCGGAAAAGCGAAAAGGCGCGGCGTAAGCTGCCCTGCGTCAACAAGTCCATCTCTTCCAGCTCTCGCGAACCCAGCGTAACCTTCGCCGCCCTCGCATACTCGTCATCAGCCTTGGGAGTGCGCGACAAGCACGCACCCATCGCGCCCCGGCGAGTGATGCTGACATGAAATCAAAGTATCAAAGGGTGCGTCAGCCCCCAATTTTTTTAGTGAAATCCCAATTGGGATCCCAAAACACTACTCTTCTGTCCAAATCTCGCTGCTCTTGCACAGGGTACTGCACCCCCCGTACTTAAGATCCTCATCATTTTTCGTTCGGCGAGGAGATGAAAAGGTGCGAGGCGGGACGATAGCAGAATCATACCTTCGAAGGTACATATAATGTTATTGTATAATACACATCAAGCTTGAAACAAACACGACACAAACAACGCACACAACGCCACGCCACGGCGCGAAAAAAGAGAGGTCACGCCACGAACCAAAATTGGTCGCTTTGTTCGTCAAACCCGCCGCGAAACGTGCTCTTAACTTTTTGTCTCGCCTTCTCCATGCCAAACGAGAAGAGCCGAATCGGGACGTCGCATTTTTCGCGATCGTACCCATGATTCTCCGCCGTTTCCGGAAGCCGTTGACTCAACGCAAGTACCGCGTTAATTGACTTTGCATCCTCCGCCCTAAGCATCGCCCAACTCACAGGCGCGCCTGGTTTATACTCTATGGGTTGAATCGAATTTCGGATTGCAGACTCCAACTCGTTTGATATTTCGGTTCCAATTTTCAGAGTGCTTTTCAGTCGCGTCACAAGCGCGTCCCTCAAATCCAACGTCCACGCCGCGAGCGTATCCCCCGTCCCCCAGACCTGCACTGCTTTCCCGTAACAAGGCCCTCCAGGCTTTACCAGAAAATACGCCTTGCACTTCCGGAGTCGGTGCAGCCCACACCGGTCGTGCGTGCGCGTGGACTGCGCGGGGTACTGCCGCCAAAAGTACAAAGGTTTATTCAGTTTTCCCGCGGTTAAGTTTTCCGCAAACCACCGCTGCCAGAAATCCGCGTCCACGGGCCACCACCCGTTCGGCCGTTCCGCGATTCGATTTTTTGATTTATAGTCGGGATCTTCAAGATGCGCGCAGTCCTGTACGCGGCCGCTAACCTCCCACAGGTCGCGGTACGGATTTTGGGCGCCTCCACCCTGGTCGTCTCGCGTCGTCGCCATTTTATCCATGGCCAAACGTCGATACAACCCGGCGCCCCGCATGGCTGGAATTTCTAAAAATCGGCCTTTCCGCATCAGCTCCGGCGTCGCCAAACTGTTTTGCCACTCGATCCACCGGGACATACCCGGTCGGTCCCAGCCTATTAACTTCACTGATGACGTTACTCCGTCCCACGTGTCGTGTGTTCGTAACGCGTTTTTTAGTTGGAAAAAGCAATCGGGCGGCCGTAAGTCGTCGCTCTCCATCTCGCCGATCAACGCCGCCGTCGCGTTTTGGAACGCCCGATTCAGCGCCAGGCCTTGGCCGGATGGACCGAACGCGTGTACGGTGAGCACCTTGAGTTTATTTTCCGGCCTCGCGTTCGCGACGACTTGCGTTACGGTTAATGCAGTGAGCTTGTCAGGTTCCCACGCCAAACGATCCGCGGGGAAAGCGTGGCCGACGGATTTTGACGCAAACTTGACGTGTGTCGTGCAACTCGGCGCTTCGGTGGTTTGGTTTCCCAAGCCCGCGTGGGTCCTCTCCTCCAGCGCCTCAGCGCACCGCAACAGCCACTCCAGAGAGCCGTCAACCGAACCGTCATCAACCACGATGAGCTCCAAGCCCCCGTCCCCCTCCAAACCAACCTGCGCCAAAACGCTGGACACGCAATCTGGAAGCCAAGGCATCGCGTCGCGGCACGGCATCAAAACGCTGATGCACGGTCCCTTCACATTTTTCGGCCAATCCACGCGCGTCCGTTTCGCCCCGGGGGAATCACAATCCACCGCCGCATCTGGCGCGGGCCGCATGGCGCCGCACGAAGGCCGTACAGGCGATAGATCGCGGGCGCGGCCCGAAGTGGCGCGCGGTGCTGGAACAAGAAGGAACACATGGCTGACGTCTCGGAAGCTCAGCACAAATGAACTAAATGAAGTGGAACGAAAAACGTAAGTAAGAAAAGAAGGGGAACCGCGGAATCGGCTCCATTCCTCGGACGCGCCGTCGTCCCATTGAGACGCGGCAAAGAGCATGGGTGCACGCGTGGCGAGCAGAGATATGGCCCAGACCGCGCATTTCAGTGGGTCCATGGCTGCTCCGGAGACGCTGGAAGCGCTGGAGGAGTGCCGCGCGCGCATCGAGCTTTTGAGCCACGTCAACGAGACGAGGCTTCGGGAGCTTTCGAAGAAACAGCTCGTGGGTGTGGTTGGTGACCTGCTCGCGATGGCGGCGAGGCAGGAGTTCGAGCGCGAGCGAAGGTTCGAAAACGCGACGTCATCTGCGAGTGTGCGAAGGGCGAACGAAAAGGCTGAGCGCGCGGCTGCGTTGCAACGACAACGCGACCGCGAGGAAGATGCGAAAGGAGTTGCGATTAGAAAAGCCGAATATGCCGCCGCCGTGGTGATTCAGAAACTGGCCAGGGGTAACGCCACGCGTGCCAAAGCGCACCACAGAGCTGAGGCTGTAAAAAGCTACGAAAGGGATGTGAAACAAGCGGAACGACGAGCGAAAGAAACCGCGAAAAGAGAACAAGCGAGCGTATCTATTCAATCCGTGTTCCGCGCCCGGCGAGCCAGGATAGAAGCCAAACGCTTGTGGCTGCAAGCCTGGGCCAAGGGGAGGGAAACACAGAACATAAGAGGAGTTGTTGTATCAAAACACTCTCCGGAGCAGTGGACCCGCGTGGAGGTTGTGGAGAACGATGTGTACGACGCGTCGGAAAATGAAACGGAAACCGCTTCGACAAAAGCGAGAAAACCGGACGGTTATGTTTTTTTCGCCGAGCAACACATTGGCAACGACCGATCGACACCGTCGTCCTCTCCGACCCAAGTGAAGAAACCTTCGCTCCGCGAACCGGTATTTCGTCTGGAATCGGACAGCGAAGACGAGACACACTATATCTTCAAAGGTAGATAGAAAGAATGTAGCAAATTTGGCTGTAGAATTATACGTAGCGTTGGTCGTCGCGTTGGTCGTACGACTTCCCCATCTCTGTCATCTCCAACCCGTCCCCGCCCGGCTTCGCGTCCAGACTCGCCCCCGCTGTTTCGAGCGGCAGGTAAAACGCTACCGCCGCGGTACACCCCGCGAGCACGGCAAAGGTCCAGGCTACGCCTGCTAGGTATCCGCTCCCCGCAAGCTGCACGGCGAAGAGCGGGGTGAGTATCCCCCCGATGCGCGCGAATCCGTTGCCCAGCCCCAACGCCGTCGCGCGAACGCACGTGGTTTGCGTTTCCGGGGCGTAGACGTACAGCACCGTAAACGCGGTCATCATGAAACACCGCGACGTGGCTAATGACGAGGTTTCGGTCCATACCGGGGTGGTTTCGTAGCCGGTTATTATTAGGAAACACACCGCGGCGAACACAAGCGCCACGCCTAGCGTTCGTCGCCGCCCCAGTCGATCCAAACAAAGTGCCGAAAAGCAACCCGGGTAGCTCGGCGATTGACGACACGAAAATGTCCACGTACGCTTGCGTTTGCAAATCCGGCGACGCGTGCGACGTACATTTTAAACTGTCATCACCTCCTCGCGCGCCTCCGCTGTCCAGGCTATTTCGGTCCCCAGAACCGTTCCCTCCATCGACGTGTATTTCCGTGGTTAACAAGACGACGCCGTAGTACAGAAACGCCACGGCAAAGAAAAGAAACCACAACATGGCAGTGAGTTTTCGGTTTTCGGTGTTCACCAAAAACCCGATTCGCTTGAACGGTTTCGCGAGGACGCAAACGAAACGGGTAAGCGTCGCTTTTGTGGTTGAGTCGGATTCATTGGTAGTAGTGTCACTGGTAGTTGGGTCACCCGTAGTACTCATGGTGACCCCGTTTTGCGTTTCAAGAAGTTGCAGTGTCCCTGCCGGTAAATTTCCTCCACCGCTTGGCTTATTCACCTTGCTCACGCGCATAAGCATTTTGTTCGCCCCGGCGACGTCGCCCTTCGAGGCGGAGTAATACGGCGACTCGGGCGTGAGCCACATCAACGTTAGTAACAAAAAGAGCGGTGCCGTGCTCGCGAGCAGCAGCACTCGCCAGCTGTATTTGGGGAGTATGGCCCATGCTAGGCTCGCTTCCACGATCGAGCCTAACGTCCAAAAGACGTTGATCAACACTAACCACGCTCCTCGGTTTGTGGACGGCAAGAACTCCATGAACATCGTAAACGCGGTGGGGACGCCGCCCAGCCCGAAACCCACCACGGTTCGCGCGAGTAGCAAAAACGTGAATGACGGTGAGAACGCGGATACGACTCCGGCGACGAAGGTTATCACCGTGGTTAAAAAAAAGGCGAACCGCCTGCCCTTGGCGTCCGCCACCATGCCCCAAGTTGGCGCGCCGAACAGCATCCCCACGAACACCACCGAAGTGAGCCTTCCCTCTTCTGATGGGGACACGCCCCACTCGCAACGCACCGACGGGCCTAAAAACGAAAGCAGCATCATCTCCATCGCATCCCCCATCCAAGCCAAACCAGTGAACAGCAACATCATGAGTTGAAACTTGCCGAAGCCACTCGCATCTATCGCATCAGTCACCGTGTATCGCACTCCCGAATCTCCGTCGTAGTACGCATGTGATGATGAAATCGTCTGGCCGACACGATGCGCGTTTCCATCCGCCGCAGCCGCGACCACGGGCGACGGCGGGGCGTCACCGGAAGACGGGACGTCCGCGACAGACGGCGACGCCTCGACGGCGGTTTCGTTCTCATGCATCGTGTCCCGGCGCCTCCCCACAGTGTTGACCTCGGAAGTGCCGACGCGAGATCGTCGACTTAAAATAAAAGCGACAGATTTTTTGAACTTCCCGAAAAGCGAAAGCGCGCCACCACCAAGGAGTTGCCTTCGCCACAGCTCATCGCGCCCGGCTGCGTGTATCGCGACGCGGGCGAGGCCGACGTCGGCGAGTACCACGTACGACGCCATCTGGCCGTGCGATGACCACCTACGCCGCACCGGCCTCGTTTGGTTTCGGCGAATCGAAAAAGACACTAAACGCGAAGGGTGCTTCGGAAGCCAACATTCGCGCGCACGTCTCGCGAAGCTTCGCGATGTACGACACGAACGCCAAAGGATTTCTGGACCGCGACGATTTAAAATGTGCGTTCGCGTCATTAACAGGGTCCGTACCCTCCAAGCGTGAGGTCCGGCACGTGTTTGACCAGTGTTCGCATGGGGACCAAGTAGGGGAAATACGAGGCTTGCCTTGGCACGTTTTCGGGAAATACATGGAGGAAAGGTTGGCGTCCGAGTCATCAAACGGCGAAACCCACTTCGCGCGATGTGAACGCGCTCGTTCCGTGTTCCGCGCGTTCGACGTTACAAAAGCCGGGTACTTAACCATGGAAGACACCTTGCGTGCGTTTAAAACAGCGGTGCCCGGGGTGTCACCCGAAATCGTCGCGGACGTGTTCCGCGAAGCGGATGTGGATTCCGACGGGAAAGTCGGAGCCGAGGCGTTCGAAAAATTGTTCACAGCCGGGTCGCTACCTCGGTGAGAAAGCCTTTGAAAATAGATAGCACGGTGAGGTAACCGGAACGGTATCACCTCGTACTATTCCTTCGGTTCGTTCCCCGCCAGCGTGAAATTTTGACCCGGCCCTCCCCCCCCCGCGTGTTCGTCCCACACCATCCCCCGCAACAAGCACCCGTTTATGCGCACGGTGAGGAAGTACCCCTGCGCGAACTCGCCGTCCACTATGCCCTCCACCGCGTGCCCCACGAGCTGCTCCCCCCCGGGGGGCACGGATGACGCCACCACTCCATCCGCCGCGGTCAAGCGGACGCGCTGCGCTCCGGGAAGAGTCAAACCCGGATCGATTTCGGGCGCCAAAGCCGGCGCCGCGCCGCTCGCGATGTACACGGCGGTTGGCGCTTTTTGAGCCGTGTTTGCCACCGAAATCTCTTGGGTATTTTTCTGTTCTCTCGGTGGTCGTCCTCGCTTGCGTATGGGAGGTTTCGGTTGTTCAGCGTCGTCGGGGTGTGGCGGTGCGTGTCGTGCGTTCGCGCCGACCGCCGATTCGGGCGGATCAAGAGTGGGGGCTTTTTTCTTCGCAATCGATGCGTCATCGTTCGCAGTCAGCCTTCGTTGCTCCGCCATCGCCGACTCCACCAGCCGTTCCTTCTGCGCGTCACTCAATTTCGCCCAACGCGCACCGATGGCTTTCTCAAGTTGTGCGGTAGCCTCTTCAGCACTCAACAGAGCGCCCCCAACTTGTGTATCCACCCTAACCTGCTTCTTCAACGCGTCGTATTCGGTTTTCTGCAATTCGCTCATCTCGCCGCGGCGTTCGAGCCCGGCAAACGCACCCACCGCCGCAGGCGCACTCGGAGTCGCTCCCGCCCTAGAAATCTCTCCCGACCGGTCGCGCATCCGGAGGCTTGCCTCGCGCGTGCCGTGTCTGCGCGAGGCTGGAGTGCTACGAACGCGCGGCAAACCGCGCTTAATTTCGCATTTATCGTTCAGCCGCTCGGAACTCCGCTTCGTTCACTCAGCTTTCTCGCATCCCGAGTGAAAACGTGGCAAACCCTGACACAACGCTTGACGCGTCGCCACAACTCGCGTCGAGATGGCGTCGCGGATCCTCGCGAACCTCATCGTGAGTGGTGGGCAAGTCCTTCTGAAGGCGGCAGCGGCGGCGTACCAGAAAGCCCTAGTCAGTGCGTGCCCACCTCTTTGCCGTCTCAACGCAATGCCACCATTTCGCCACTCCGCCGAAACCACACGCCGATCTCGAGTCTTCGCCAGCACGACCATGCACCAGTCCCTGACCCTTTGCTTATTCTCGTCCCCACAGATGCGCAGCGTTCCGGCGTGGCGAACGAAGCCGCGAAAGGCGGCGCCGCGTCCGTGTTCGGTGGTAGGAAGACCATGGCCATCGAAGAAGCGCGATCGATACTCGGGGTGGATGCCAATGCTTCGCTGGAAGACGTGATGGCGCGGTACGCGAAGATGTTCGAGGCGAACGAGAAAATCGGGAGCTTCTATTTGCAGTCAAAAATACACAGAGCCAAGGAACGGATGGAGGCTGATTTCCTCGGGGAAGGGGGTGGGGATGGGGATGGGGACGGCGGGGACGGCGGCGGGGACGCCACTGAGATGAAAAATAATAAAAACAATCCAAACACGGGGCAAGGATTCGCCGCGAGCGGAGTCGATCAAAACGCAAAGTAGATTTAATTAATACTATTCATACATGTACGCTAATTGCGTATCGAAACTCTCGCAGTGCGCCTTGATGGCGTTGAGCGTGACGCGGTGAGACGCGACCACGCGCTTGGCGACAAAGACGCACGATTCGCGCCGCAACGCTTTCCCGTCGTTTTCGGTTGAATCCCCGTCTCGGAACCATTCGTCCATTGTTTCCGCCACGGAATCCGCTTCCTTGCCTTCGCTCACGGCGGTGGCACTCGCCGCGTCCGCCAGCTCGCGCAACGCGAGTGACACGACTTCGCACGCGCGCTTCACCGATAACGAAAGTGTAGACCGATTTTCATCCGACACGTTTAGTTTGCCGCGCGCGTTCGCGGCGGCGGCGTACGCGCGTAGCGTGATCGTCGCCGTCGCCCCCGCCTCCGCGGCGGCGTGGAACGCCGCGGGAATGGCACCTCTCGCGGCTGCGCGTTCCACTAAACAAAATTCGGCAATTGAGTCACCCGTCAAACCAAACGACGCTCGTTTGCAATATTGTGAAAACGCATCAGCGTACGTTTCGAGCGAACGCGCGGCGACGGACGCGTCGGTTGCCTTTTTCGTTTCGGATTTGCAAAGTCCGAGCAAACCCGCGAGCGCGCTCAACCCAGCGTCGCTCACGATATCCGCAGCCTCGGTAGCAGGCGCGAGCGCGCGCGCACAGGTTTCGCCCGCGCCGTCGCCTCGCGTGGCGAGCGTTTCAATCGCCGCGACGACGCCGGCGATTTCCGTTTCGAAAGTGACATCCGTCGGCGTCGTCGCCATCTTCGCGGCGGCACGCAAGGCGTGCATCTCGACGATTCTCCGGTGCAGCGCCAAAGACCAGCCATGTCTATGCGCGACGGAAACGCCGAAGCCGATTCCCAAATCGTGCGGTCCAGCGACAGGCACTCCGCCCATTTTCGCTTTTTCACTTAAAATACCCGTCGAGTCCGCATCCGCCTCTCTGCGGCTTTCCCACCAATCGCACGCGCTCAACCCCGCGGCGCCGTGGTACGGGCCGCACCACGTCGGGTTCAGGGTCACGTCCTCGTTGTACCGGAACGAATTGGCCCACTGTTCATTCGGAATAAGCCCCACCTCCGTCACGGCGGCGCTCAAAGTTTCAAAAATCTCAAGCGGAAATTTGTTGGCATCGACTTCGGTCGCCGCCAAAAGCGACCCGCGAAGCTCCACCCCGGCTTTGACTTCTCTGAATTTCATAAGCGAGTGCGAGTCTCGAAGGCGCGCGTGAAAATCCACAAACTCCAGCGCTTTCGTGTACACGCCGTTTTCGTACGCCTTGACCTGCGCCTCCGCGATATCGCGCCAAGCGTCGCTGCGAAGCCTGTCCGCTAAACGGCACGCGCTAATCGCCACGTTTGGCGCGGCGCCGCCCAGCGCGGCGGGCAACGCGTGGTGCGCCATGGTGTCCATTTGAATATTCTTTATATCCAGCGGTGACAGCGCGTCGCTCGACGCGGTCGCGGCGCCGAGCAGTAAATACACCGACGCCAAACCGATCCGTAGCTCGGCGTGGTTGGGACTCAAAAGCAGCGCCTCCTCGGCGAGCGCGGCGGCGGCGAGGAGCGCCGTCGTCGCCTTGGCGTCCGCGCTTTTGTTCGCCGCGTGACTCGAGGCTTCCGCGGCGAGTGCTTGTATTCCGAGCAGCGCGAAGGTATCGCCTGGTGTTGGTTCCCGTGGGTCGTGGTTTTCAGGGACCAGGTTTCGGGCGCGGCGGTATTTCAATACGAACGTCCGCGCCGCGTGGAGACCGACGTCTTCGCGGAGCGACGGACGCGACAAACCTCGAACCGCGCTGCTCGTGTTTTTCCGCGACCCCAGAACGTCGGTGACGCATTTACCTTGAGTCATCGACTCATCAACAACACCTCTTCCGTCACGCCACGACCCGCCGTATACACCCAGGGTGCTTAAAATCGACTCCGCGGACACCGTTCTGCGAATGCGCCGATTCGCCCTGGTTGTTTCGTCCGCATCCGTATCGAACAAGCATAAAGCCGTCTCTGTTGTGTTTCGTTTCAGCTCGCGAACGAGGAAAGCGTGCGTTTCCGACGTAGGTGTGTCGCGAATCCTACCCGCGTACGGCGCGAGATCCCGCGCGCAGCTCGTCCACGCTCCGAACTCGCGCCAGTAACCCAAAACCGCATCCGCCAACTCAGCGAACGAACCGTCCAAAAGTTGCGCTTCCCGGAACGCCAACTCCACGGGCAACAGGTACGGTCCCCGCCCAGACGAGTTCGCGCCTCCCTTTGTATCCGCCGCGCGACGCAGCGAATCCACCAAAGCCCGGCCGTCGCTAAGCTGTGTTTGTACTTCTGGAAGGACTTCCTCCGCCGTGTTCGCCAAGGTCAGGGCATGGTTCAGTTTTTCGTCCAGTTCAAGTAACAAAGCGCCGTCCACTCTGTGCGCGTTGGAGTTCATGAACGCGCCCCCCGCCGGCGGCGACGTCGCTTTCGTCACGCACGCGTTCGTGCCCGGCATCGCGATGTCGAGCGCACACAACATGGCTTCCCAGTCATCTGGCGCGGTTTCCAAAACTGATCGCCAGTGTTTCAGCGCGCGCGCGCGAAACTTGCCTCCCGGTGTTTCTCCAACAATCGCACCGTCGCCGCCGCACGCCGCGGCTTGAAGCGCGCACAGGCGTTTGCGCTCGCTCGCCATCGGCACGCACCGCTCGCCCAGCGCGCTTTCCAACAGCTCAAGCGCCTTTGTTTGTTTGCCGCTGTTTCGCAAAACCCTGGCGTACACCACAAGCGCTTCGCGGTCGTCGATGGACCCGTCTTTTTCCAGCTTGGCGCACATCACGCTCGCGAGCTGTAGCAAAGAAGTTTTCGTCGCGTCGGTGTTGGGTTTGTCGCTCGTCTCGTCGTCGCGCGTTTGCAACAACGCCCCGCACACCGCCCACATGATGTGTTTCTTGTCACCCGACACGCGGTACAGCTTCATCGCGCACCCCTGCTGTTTCACGAAGGACCGGTCCCTGGCGTAGGCTTGGAAAAGAGACGTGAGGTGTAGTTCGTTTTTCGGGTCCCGGTCGCTCGCCCGCTCGAACATGGCGATCGATTCCTCTCTCCGGCCGGTGTTTTTGTAAAACAAAGAAAGCGTGTGCAACACGTTGTCATCCCCCGGCCCCTCATGACGCACGGCTTCGCAAAGCGCCAGCCCCTCGCCATCCTTTCCCAAACGCGAAAGCACGATGCCTTTCAACACCCGGCCGATTTGCATTTGCGGGAACTTACCGAGCAACTCGCGATCGATGGTTTTCAACGCCGCTTTGTCGTTGCCCCCGTCGATGAGCTCGTAAATCGGTTCCAGCTTACGATGAAGCGTGTTCACATCCATCTCCTTTGGGGCACTGGAAGAGGGTTTCGCTTTACCCATCGCCACGACGCCTCACGACTGCTCGTCCACGGAACCAACCGCACTGACGCCTCGCGACTGCGGGTGTGATGAGGGACCGATCGGCGCGACTTCTTTTCACGTTTCGGCCGACTCGCTTTCGGGAATAATAAAGTACAACCACCAGAAACGACTGATGAGATGAGACGCTTCGTGTACAACTTGTTTTTGATGTATTTATATTGGTCTCTCCGTCTCGTCTACACCTCTACATCCCGTTGTTCAGCAGGTAGTCCGCCAGGTTCCCGACGCACGTGTTACAGTTACCGCCTTGGATGTTCTCGTCGTGCGTGCCGACCACGACGCACGTCGCCGCTTTGCACGCGAATAATCCGACGTTGCCCTGATTGAAAAATGGGGATGACGTGACGCGTCAGCCCGACGCGCGCGTGGTTTTTGTTGTGATTTTGATTGAGTTTTGATACCCTTTCGCGACGCTGGTATGCCTTCAGCGCGTCGCGAAGAGGCGACCTTTTTTAGCGTTTCGTTCGAGTGTGTTCGAGTTAAGCTCTCAGAACGCGTTTGGAGAGCAGACGTAATCTGTCGCAGGCTGAAAAGAACAACGCACCTTCTTTCCCGCAACCATGCGGTCATCGGACTGGATGAACATGAACTTGTGTCCTCCCACGTGCACGCCACCCGCCTGCAGACCCGCCGGGTCGTCCATGCCCGCCACGATCTTCGTAACTTCTTCCGGTGATACCTGCGTTGTGTTGGGGATGGAGGTGAGATCTCGGTTCAACGAATAAAAACGAAACACATCCACGTTCGGGTGAGTCCGGGAAGCGCACGCACGTCGAATCCAGCGGAGGCGGCCCAAAGCGAGCCGTCCACGCCGCAAATCGCGCCCTGGGTGACATGCCCAGTCCCGATCAAGTGGTCGTCGACGTAGGATTGCCAACTCATGGTGACGTCCGCGCGCGAACCTTGTTTGAGGCGACGTTGCGAAAAAGACCTTCGTTTTCCCAGAAAACCCCGCGAAAGGATGGGCAGATTGAACAGAAAAAAACAAAAGTTATGATGTACAAGTATCACTCTTCACTCGTAAGAAGAGACAGGAGGCCGCGAGGGAAACATCGTATCGCACGTTTTTTCGTGTTTTTATTTATAATCACTTTTTCCCTCGCAGCTTTTGCAACCCGTCGTTCAGCGCGCGGAAGGGATTGAACCCGGGTTCGCGGGTCGGCGCGTCGTCTGCATCGACGCTCGCTTCCGCGCGCTTCTTCCCGATGCTCTTTTCCGCGCGTTCCGGCCCCACCGTCCGCGCAAGCCGATCCACGCCGTACTTCGCCAGCGTTTCGCTCGCGACATACCCCAAATACTTACTCGCGTCTTCTGTTTTTCCAATCTCGCCGTCCTCCACGAACTGCGAAAGCTGCGCCTCCGTGAACCCGCCTTCCCGGTTGGTGCCACTCCGCGCCACTCGAAACACCAGCCACGCCAAGAGCCCTCCACTCGCATCCTCTTCATCAGGCGAAGCCCCGAAAAGAGAGTCAAGCACGCTGACCACCGGGTTCCGGCCTTGCACGAACCGCGACCACCGCGCGGACGTCGCGGAACTTCGTCGCTCGCGCGTCTTCGACATGAGCGACTTGACCAACTCCCACCCCGCCCGGTCGTCCAGGTCGAGGACCTCGAAACCCTCCGCGTCGGGGCCTCCTTTCTTGCCCATCCGCGACGGGAGCTTGTTCCTCCAGTCGGTTAGGGATTCGCCGTTTTCCTCCAGCGTTCGTCGGAACTGAATCAGGTTGTTATCCGGCCTCAACGACGGCAAACACATTTGCAAAAGCGTCACGCCGGCGCTGTACGAGTCGAAGCGGTCGGGAACGTTGAGTTGCCACAAAATGGGCGACAGCGCAAGCGCCACCGGGGTGGGCGGCGCCTCCGGGGTCTGCGTGCTCATGATGTATTCCTCCGGCCCTGAAAACCGCGGGTCGAGAATGAACTCCTTGGGCTGGTAGTTGAACCCGAACCTCAAATCGGCGGCGGCGCCCAGGTCTATTAACTTGAACCGTCCCGCGTTTGGGTCGAAAATCATGTTTTCCGGTTTCACGTCGCGCAGGATGATTCCCGTCCCGTGCGCGGCGGCGAGGTTTGCCGTGATTTGCGCGAAGATTACCCGTATGATCTCCGCCTTGCGTCGCACCCCCCGCGGCTCAACCTCGATCGCGACCCCCCCGTTGTTTTTGAACAGAAAAGGCTCGACGTTGTACGGGAAGTCTTTATCGTCCATCAACCGCGCCAGGGTTTCGCTCCCCTCGTACTTCCACACCAGCCAAAGTGGATCGTCCTCGTCGTCGTCGGCGTTGCCGATAACGGCATCCTTGGCTTTTTTCCAGATACTTCCGCTCTTCGGTGAACTCTTGCCCTCTTTCGGGCCGTAAAAGGCACCGCAGTAGCTCGCGATGGCGTCAGGACACGCCCGCATCAGCCGGCTGTTTGTCCAAATCTCAGCCTCGCCGTAATCCTTACACCGCTTCAGCACGTACGCGTTCCCGTCCTCCGCGCCGGTGGCTTTGTACACCACTCCGAACCCGCCCTCGCCGAGTTTAGAACCGATGACGAAGTCGTCTATGGTGTAGCGCTTCTGGCCGAGCAACGGTCTTAAGATGTAGTAATCCACGAACCCGCCGAGCACGCCGGGCGTTATCGTGAGGTAAAAACCGAGGGACAACAAAAGGGACAACCCAATCGGGGTGAACAACGCCTTGGTTTCGCCGCGTAAATCTAAATCCAACGTGCTTCGGTAAATCTGGTCGCCGCAGTTTTGAATCTGTGTTTGTGGAAGGGATGTGGGGTGCGAAGGTTAGGTTCAGTGGTTCGGGAGAAAACGGTTTGTCGGGGAAGTGGATCGGAAAGGAAAGAAAGGAAAGCCCCGATTCGCGTTCACGATCGTGTCGTCTTGTTAACTGTGCCCGACGCGCGTACCGTGCAGGGAAGACCGATACCACCGGCGGCGAGGTCTGAGATGGCCTGCATCGCCTCGTGGTGTGCGGCTTGCACGGAAACCGACGCACGCGAATTGCCCGCGGGTTTGAACACGCGTTTCGTCGCCACGCGCGCGGTCACGGTCGCGTCGACCTGACGGTGGCACCCGGACACCGCGCGCGTGGTGTTGAATGAAGCGCTTGGACGACGGACGACCGCGGCCGGTCCAGCCGCGGCGCGATGCATGACGGCATGCATCCCGTTCGCGCAGGACAGGGAGTGTAGAAAGCGAGACGTCGCGCCAGGGCTGTGCGCGTCGACCTGACCCTGCGAACAGGAAGAGGATCAAGACGATGACGCGGACTGCTGGACTGGATCCCTCATTTTTTTTTCGAAAACACGGAAATTCACAAAATACTACTTGTACAGCGTTACGGAAGAGTTGCTTTCAGGGACGTCGCACGGGCATTTTTTGGCAAATGTCGAGTGGTCACAGTCTAGGAGTCTGCCAAAGTGTGGTATAATAAGCTCTCTTGACATTATTAAAAGTAGAAACGCTACTCAACGCACCAAAACCAGAGCCCTCCACGGTGTATATGCGCTGACACGTGCGTGTTCACCGAGACTCGCACAAACAAGAGTGAAAGTGGAAGGTCTAGCCAGAACTCACTAGGGAGGGACTGTGCATGCACAGTAGAGGTGGGAAGAGTGACTCAGAAGACACTCTAGTCTTAGACTTTAGACTCCAGCTGTAACAAATGTACTGCTGACAACAATCAGTTTTTTCCGTTTTGCCTTTTTCTTTTTCTGCAGCTCGCGACGAAAAACTTTTGATAGGGATAATTGCTGCTTGAAAGTCTACCCTTTGGAATCCGATTTCTTTTAAAATTTGCTTTGAAAATTATGTAGCCGCCGTTTCGCCCTTTCGATTCCTTTTTATTTTTTCATCACTTGTCGACGCGTTTTCGTTCTCCCCCATAGATCTCGCGCGCGTGTCCGTCCCCCGTCCGGGATTTCGACACCGCTGCCCGTGGGCGTGCTTGCATCCCCGACTCACACGCGGTTAACAGTGTTGCGTAGCACGAAAACGTGTCCGAACCGTCGCGACGTGTGCGATCGTCGCGTCCACGGTCACATCTCATCCCTGCGTAGACACAGACTTTTTTCAGGGGTTCGTCCGCCACAACCACCAGGGTCGGCCACCCGCCTGCGGCAAGATGCTTCGACACGCGATACTCGTCTTGGTTCTTTGTGTATGCGCGACGGTGGCGCGCGCACGGAAGGTTTGCAGTGGAGCTTACCATACGTGTAGCGTGGAAAAGGATGGATCGGTGATGTGCTGGGGGAAGAACGGCTTTGGCCAGCTCGGTGACAACTCCCAAGTAGATAAAGTCAACGCAACCGCGGTGTCCGAAATAGACTCAGCGACGAGCGTGGCTTGTGGAGTATGCCACACTTGTGCGTCGCTGACGAACGGTACGGTGATGTGCTGGGGCGATAACTCCCAAAAGCAGCTAGGGTTGGATATTGGGCTCATTAATGTCCCCACCGCGGTTCCCGACATTTCCGATGTGACGAGCGTGGCTGCTAATTCGTACCACACCTGTGCCCTTCTTACAGACGGCACGATAACGTGTTGGGGGTATAACGCGAACGGCCAGATCGGTGTCGGCTCAAGTGAAAATTTAATCACCACTCCCACGGCGGTTTCCGGCATCACTACAGCGACGAGCCTAACTCTTGGAAAGCAACACACGTGTGCCTTGTTGTCAAACGGTGGAGTGATGTGCTGGGGGATGAACGATTACGGCCAGCTCGGGGACGGAACCAACACAACAGACTCACCCCAACTCCAGTTTCTGGTATCGATTCAGCGACGAGCGTTGGTGCTGGTGACACTCACACCTGCGCCGTTCTGCGGAGCGGTGGAGTGAAGTGCTGGGGGAACAACGAAATGTACCAGCTCGGGGACAGCAATACAAACAATCGGCACTCACATCTCACCCCAACGATAGTTCCTCAGATCAACTCAGCCA
>Ga0115001_10001617_pt1 | contig 17350 bp, 12 predicted proteins | sample ArcticOcean_MG_C_12_FD_89869 | JGI IMG/M metagenome (GOLD analysis project Ga0115001, IMG submission 89869) | Marine microbial communities from western Arctic Ocean - ArcticOcean_MG_CB8_130 | ecosystem: Environmental > Aquatic > Marine > Oceanic | place: Arctic Ocean: Canada Basin | collected... | reverse complement strand
CTATTCGTGGTTTTGCAAGAGCCTGTTTTAATTACGGTTTAAATTTAGGCTGGCCAGTTTACCTTTCAACAAAAAATACAATATTAAAAGCTTATGATGGAAGGTTTAAGGATTTATTTCAAGAAGTGTTTGATAAAGAATTTAAACAAAGCTTTGTAGATAAAAATATTGCATATGAACATAGGTTAATAGATGACATGGTGGCATCCGCTATTAAATGGGAAGGTGGTTTTGTATGGGCGTGTAAAAATTATGATGGAGATGTACAGTCGGATGTTGTAGCGCAGGGATTTGGGTCGCTTGGCCTTATGACCTCAGTATTAATGACTCCAGATGGGAAAACTATAGAATCTGAAGCTGCACATGGAACAGTTACAAGACATTTTAGAGCATATGAAAAAGGTGAAGCCACCTCTACTAATCCAATTGCTTCTATATTCGCTTGGACTAGAGGTTTATGGTATAGGGGTAAATTTGACAAAAATGTAGCATTGCAAAATTTTGCACAAAAATTAGAATCTGTCTGCATAGATACGATAGAAAGCGGCTCTATGACAAAAGATTTAGCTCTATTAGTGGGAAGCAATCAAAGCTGGATGGAAACAATAGAATTTCTTGGACTAATTGAAAAAAACCTTAAAAAAGCTCTAGCTAAATAACTATTTGGTTTTTATTAATTTAATTATTTGATCTATGGCCTCATCTGAATTTTTATAGTTGGGGCCACCTCCTTGAGCCATATCTGGTCTTCCACCACCTCCTTTACCTCCTAATACTTCTACTCCTGTTTTTGTTAACTCTATAGCATTAAACTTATCTGACATATCTTTAGTAACACCTATAACTATTGATGCCTTCTTTTCTAAAGTACTAATAATAATAACAATACCAGACACTAATTCTTTTTTAAATTCATCTACTAAGCCTTTAATTTCTTTAGGAGGAAGAGTTTCAATAACCTGATTAATTACTTTTACTCCATTAACTAACTTGATTAAAGATTCTCCATCAGATTTATTACTAATATTTATTTTTTTATTTAAATCAATTATTTTTTTTTCTAAATGCTTTTTATCTAGAATTAAAGAATTTATTCTTGCTTTAATATTTTCTTTTGAAGTTTTTAATTCAGTTGCTAATTCATTTATTATATTATTTTCTTCTTGGTATTCACTAAGAGCAGCTTGGCCTGCAACTGCCTCAATTCTTCTTATACCTGATCCTAGAGCAGATTCTGATAGAATTTTAAATACTCCTATATCTCCTGATCTATTAACATGGGTACCCCCACATAATTCAACTGAGTAGTATTTCTTATCACTTTCTCCCATTTTTACGACTCGAACTTGGTCTCCATATTTTTCTCCAAATAATGCTAAAGCACCTAATTCTCTTGCACTTTCAATATCCATTTCTGTGGTTTCTATATTAAAATTTTCTCTTATTTTAATATTAATTTCATTTTCTATTAAACTAATATCAGAGTTACTAATTGGTTTATTGTGACTTATATCAAATCTAAGTTTATCTGGTGAGACAAGGCTTCCTTTCTGGCTTATATGATCTCCTAAATGACGTCTGAGAGATTCATGAAGCAAATGTGTTGCACTATGATGTATCCTTAAAGCATTTCTTCTTTCCACATCAATACTTAGGTTTACATAATCACTCTTTTTTAATATGCCTTTAGTAATTTTAACAATATGTACTATTAAATTTTCATATTTTTTTGTATCCTCAACAATGGCTGTTCCATTATCCCAGTCTAATGCTCCAGTATCTCCTAACTGTCCTCCTGATTCTGCATAAAATGGCGAACTGCTAGTTATAACTTGTGCTTTTTCATCAACACCTAATTGTTCTACTTCTTTACCGTTTAAAACTATACTCTTTACAATTGATTTTGCACTCTGCACTTCATAACCTAAAAATTTTATTTCGCCTTCCCGCTCTCTTAATTTTAACCACACTTCATCGGTAGCCTTATCTCCAGAGCCGCTCCAAGATTTACGGGCTTGTTCCTTTTGCGCTGTCATACTATTCTCAAAACCCTTATAATCTAATTTAATATTTTTACCTCTTAAAATATCTGCAGTAAGGTCAATTGGAAAACCATATGTATCATAAAGTTTAAAAGCAACATTTCCAGGTAATGATTCAGAACTATGTAATTTTTTTATAGATTGATCTAATAACCCTAAGCCTCGTTCTAGAGTATCTTTAAATTTAATTTCTTCATCTTTTAATGTGCTTTCAATTAATGCTTTAGCTCTAGAAATCTCTCCGAATGCATCTCCCATATTCTCTTGTAAGCTGCCAACTAATCTATGCATATGCGGATCTTTAATACCTAATTTATGGACATGCCTCATAGCTCTTCTCATAATCCTTCTTAAAACATAACCCCTTCCTTCGTTTGAAGGTAAGACCCCATCTGCGATTAAAAATGCAGAAGCTCTTAGATGATCAGCAATTACTCTATGTGATATTAGGTCTTCATTCACAGCTTCAACTCCTGAAAATTCTACAGAAGTAGTAATTATATTTTGAAATAAATCAATTTCATAATTATTGTGTACACCCTGTAGAACTGCAGCCATTCTCTCTAAACCCATTCCAGTATCTATAGAAGGTCTAGGTAGATCTACCCTATTGCCATTAGCTTGCATTTCATATTGCATAAATACCAAATTCCAGATTTCAATATACCTGTCTCCATCTTCATTTGCACTTCCGGGTATACCGCCACTTATTTTAGGCCCGTGATCATAAAAAATTTCTGAGCATGGTCCACATGGACCTGTTTCTCCCATAGACCAAAAATTATCTGATGTTGATATTTTTATAATTTTATTATCAGGTAAACCTGCTATTTTTTTCCACAATTCATAAGCTTCTATATCTTCGGAATAAACAGTTACTAATAATTTTTTTGCATCTAATCCGTAAACTTTAGTTACCAGATTCCAAGCATATTCTATTGCTGACTCTTTAAAATAATCACCAAAACTAAAATTTCCTAACATTTCAAAAAATGTATGGTGTCTAGCTGTATACCCAACATTCTCTAGGTCATTATGCTTGCCTCCTGCTCTTAGGCATTTTTGTGAAGTTGTGGCTGTTTTATATTTACTTTTTTCTTTACCTGTAAAAATATTTTTAAACTGCACCATTCCAGCATTGGTAAATAATAATGTAGGATCATCCTGAGGTAATAAAGGAGATGAAGATAACTCTTTGTGACCTGATGATACAAAGTAGTCTAAAAAAGCTCTTCTAATATCTTCTGTAGAATTTGACAATTTAACCCCTCCTAAAACTATCTTAACACTTTATTCTTCATTGTTGATAGATTGTTTTAAAAGGGATAACATTATAAGTCTATATTTATTCTGAGGTTTTTGCAGTTTTTTCTATTACCTTATCTTCTTCAGGTTTACTCTCTTCTAAATCTTTTGTAAGACCTAAAGATTTTTTTATTTCTGCTGCTATACTTTTAGCTGTTTCTGGGTTGTCTTCTAAATATTGTTTAACATTTTCACGACCCTGTCCTATTCTTTCTTCCTTGTATGAGTACCAGGAACCTGCTTTTTCTACAATTTCTGCTTTTACGCCTAAATCAACTAACTCTCCATTATAACTTATTCCTTTTCCATACATAATATCAAATTCCACTACTTTAAATGGTGGAGCAACTTTGTTCTTAACTACTTTTACCCTAGTTTGATTTCCTACAACTTCATCTCTATCCTTTATTTGACCTATTCTTCTTATATCTAATCTAACTGAAGAGTAGAATTTTAAAGCATTTCCACCTGAAGTTGTTTCAGGACTTCCAAACATAACTCCTATTTTCATTCTTATTTGATTAATAAATATGATAGTAGTATTTGATTTAGAGATTGTTGATGTTAGTTTTCTTAGTGCTTGACTCATTAAACGTGCCTGCAAACCTACATGGTGATCACCCATTTCACCTTCTAGTTCTGCTCTTGGTACTAATGCTGCTACAGAATCTATTACTATTAAATCTACTGCTCCAGATCTTACCAAAGTATCAGCGATTTCTAATGCCTGTTCACCAGCATCTGGCTGACTAATTAATAAGTTTTCAACATTAACCCCTAATTTTTGTGCATATACTGGATCTAACGCATGTTCAGCATCTATAAATGCACATACACCACCATCTTTTTGACTCTCTGCAATAGCATGCAACGTTAAAGTAGTTTTACCTGAACTTTCAGGCCCATATATCTCTACTACTCTGCCTTTAGGCAGTCCACCTATACCTAAAGCAATATCTAAACCTAATGAACCAGTAGAAATAGCTTCTATTTGTGTAACTGACCCTTCACCTAATTTCATTATTGAACCCTTACCATAAGCTCTTTCAATTTGCGCTAATGCTGCTTCTAATGCTTTACCTTTTTCTTTATCTTCCATATCTACTATCCTTAGTTGTGGTTTATTTTCTTTAACAGTCATTTTGTATGCTCCTAATCTTTTAGGCTATTACAAAAATTTTATAAATAAATATTTATACTATTTTATCTTCCGCGCACATGATCATGTTTTGTTCTTTTTATAAAACATTTTATTGGAAAGGATGTCAATATATTTGTTCTTACTTTGTTCTTATTTAATCGTCTCGATGGGAGCGTTCATATTTTTCATGGCGTTCTTGTGCATGAATAGATAATAAAGCTATTGGCCTAGCATCTAGTCTTTTCAATCCTATAGGTTCTCCTGTTTCAATACAGTAACCATATGTACCTTCTTTAATTCTTACTAAAGCACCATTTATTTTTGCAAGTAACTTTCTTTGTCTATCTCTTGTCCTTAACTCTAGAGACCTTTCTGTTTCGGTAGATGCTCTATCAGCTAAATCTGCTTCAGGAGTATTATTCTTTTGTAAATTTTGACGCGTCTTTTCTGCATCTGACATTACCTCAGATCTCCATTTTTCTAGTTTTAACCTGAAATAAGCAAGTTGCTCTTTGCACATAAATAAATCATCTTCACATAATTCATATTTATCTATAGTAATATCTTTATTTGTTTTCTTGTTTTTAGAAACTGTCATAAAAGTCTTTCTAATAAATATAATTAATCTAGTAAGGGGCGATTATATTTATAGCTATAAAATAATCAACCTTATTATATTTATATAATATTGATTAAAAATATTGTTTAAATAATATAATCAATATTGTGTTGATTAAAAATAGTGTTTAAAGTTTATTTCTAACCAGCTATCTTGCCTTAAAATATATAAATTAGACCCAAGCCTACCATTTTGATAAATAGCACCTTGAACTCCAAAAGTAAGAGAATCATTGATACGCGTTCCAAAATCTACTTGATAAATTTGACCGTCACCATCTAAATCTATAACAGAAGCAAATAACATTTCTGTATTTTTAGAATCGTTAAGAGTTAATCGAGCAGCCACAAATATATCATCTTGCATAATATCAGTGGATCTAGAGTGTCTACTATCAAAATTATATTCTATTAAGACACCTAAATCGCGATTATCTCCAATAAAGCTATATAAGGTATGTTCAAAACCTAAAACCGTTGCAAAATAACCCCCTCTTCTAAAATTAGCGTCTTTTTGACCATCCTTAGCTAACCATTCAAGTTTATAGAGAGTTGCTCCTGAGGCCTTTTGAATAGTTCCTCCAATTTGTCTTATCCTCTGATAGTTAGGTTCATACTTTAATTGTCCGCCAACTATTTGAACATCTACAGAAGGTGCTCTTGCGTACCCTAAAAAGCTATGCGCAGAGATATCATAGTTACCAATGCTATTTGACCATCTTAAAGCCATCTCTGGTGTCCATTGGCTTCCTCCTTCAAACTTAGTAGTGCCCTTTGAAAACTCAGGGTCAATCCTTAAACGACCTTTTTTTCCTGGAGATGTTCTTTCACGAAAATACGGCAATATGAACACTTCATAATAACCAGTGTCCCTTATTAAGGTTAGGTTTATTAACGGCTGACCTAACTTTGTTTTAAATGTAGGATCATCTACTGCATCAAACTGATTAATAATATCAACTAAATTTTTTGATTCAGTAACACCCCAAAATACTTGTCCTATTCCTACAGATGATTCCCAATCTTCTCCATACCATGAATAAATACCTTCTCGAATATCTATATGTGATCTATTACCATCTTCACTATCTAAACGTATAAAAGGCCTAAATACTAGATTGCTTCCCTCAGACCATTCAGAGTAAATTTCAGGCTCAAAAGCAATAGAATAATTATTGTGTTCTTGACCATTATAAAGAGGTGATTCAGGGAAAAACCATGCTTCTAATGTTATTTCACCCTTATATTCCGTAAAATCTGGCTCTAAGTTAGCATGGCTAAGTAGCGGAAGTATTAAAGTTAATAAAAACGATAAAACAATTAAATACATTAACGCGCACGTTTAAGTGTCTGGCGATTAAAGTCTGAGTCTTTCAAGCCCGTTTGATATACTATCTCACTAATTACTATATCTGTTTCTTTATTAGTATTATGATTTACCATTTTAAGAGAATGAGCATTCCAAAACTTTCCTAAATATTGCTTATACTCTGATAATACAAGTGTTTTTAACAACTTATCTTTACGATCATAATAATCTATTTTTCTCGCTCTATGCTCACTAATATCAACCCAAGATACTCTTTTTGTATAGCCAGACGATTTATCTTGCGGATAACTTTCAGAGATGTAACACATTTCTTGCTCATCTCCTGGACAGGGAACATCTTCAATCCATTTATATGTATATTTTTCTACCTCTTGACTAGATAAATCCTCATAAGCAAATTCTGATCCAACAAAAGCGCCGGATTTGTTATCTGAACTAATTCTTTTTACTCTTTTTAAAGCTGGCAAATATAACCACTGATCATCAGGTCCAGACTTATGTGTAAAAGTTAAGATAGCTGTACCAGCAACATCCTTTGGATGATTAAAAATAAATATAGACTTATCTCCATCATTTTCCATTTCTAAAGCCTTAGATGAAAAGATTCTAATGCTCTCTTCTCCCTGAGCATTTCTTAAAGTCATTTTACTTTGAGACAGCGTATCCATAAACCCCTGTCCTGTTAAGTCTCCTTCAATTGCTAAACGGAGACCTTTCTCTTCAGGAGTTTCTGCCATAACAAAAGAAATATTCCAAGTTGATATAATTATAATAGCTACTATAAATTTCATAAATATTTTCATATTAATTAATCCTCTTTTTATTTAGATTTATTTTTTAAATTTTCTAATTTCATTAATAAAGGCGGCAAGAATAAAAAGTCCGCTAACAAAGCAAAAATTATAGTTATCATAGATAATTGTGCTAAGTCAGAATTTACTCTAAAACCAGAACTCGCTAATACCATAAAACCTCCTACTAATGCACAGGAAGTAACAACTAGCGCAAACCCAACAGAAGAAAATGCATAACGAGTAGCATCCTCAGGAGACTTATTTAACTCTTTACGGGCTCTTAAATATTTACTTAAAAAATGAACCGTATCATCTACTACTATCCCTAATGTCATAGCACCAACTACAGCTATAGCTATACCAACTTCTCCTACTAAATATCCCCATAACCCAAAAGCCATAGCAGCAGGAAAAATATTTGGCACTAAACTTAATATACCAATTGGTAAGCTTTTTAATGCAAAAATTAATATTAAAGAAATAATTACTAATGCCATAAACGAACCAAACAACATAGAATTAATATTTCGTTCAGACAAATGAGCAAAAATAACAGACAAACCTGATCCAACTGTTTTAAACTCTGGGATATTATCAGCCAACCAAACCTGGGCTTTTTCATCTAGCTCTCGCAAATGTGAAGAAGAAGCATGAGTAACTGAAACCGTCATACGTGTTGCAGACTTAGATACATTAATACTGCTATTTAAATCTAATCCAAATGGAACTGACAACTCATACAATAATAAATATTGTGCGGCTAATTCTTGAGATTCAGGGATTTTATAAAAAGATTCCTGGTCACCATTCATAGCTTTATTTAATCTTTTAATAGTATCGGAGATTACACCTACATGATTTACACCTTCTTGTGTCCTATACCAATCAGCAAATTTATCTAAATTAGCAAGATACTCAGGATTATTAATACCTCCTTCTATACCCGCAGGAACAGAGTATTCGATTGCATTTAAACCAGTTAAATTATCCTCTAAGAAATCTGAATGCGACCTAATTTCAAATTCTTTGCCAAAATAAGTAGTCCAAGTATCATCTAACTTTATTTGGCTTATACCTATTAATAAAATAACAATTATAACACTGCCGCTAGATAATAAAAACTTCTGTTTTTCTATAACAAAATTAGAAAGCTTATCCATCATTCTTTGAGAAAAATAAGTTTCTTTTGGTTTTACTTTTGCAGGTAATATAGCCAATAAAGAAGGTAAGACTACAGCAGCATTAACAAAAGCAATTAAATTTCCGGCAGCTAACATGTACCCGAGCTCTCTAAAAGGTGGAGAATCTGAAAAATGCATAGACAAGAACCCTACGGCAGTTGTAGCCGAAGTGATAAACACTGGTTGTAAATTGACTCTAAGAGATTCAATAATTGCTGGTTTTTTTTCTACACCTGCTCTCATCTGTAGTCTCTGTGTATTAATAATATGTACGCAATGAGCAATACTTAAAATAAGCAACATTAAAGGAGCATTCGATGTTACCGCATTAATTATAACTCCCATGTACCCCGCTGCACCCATCATTCCGATAACTGCCAATATCGCTATTAGTGCAGTTAAAAAAGCTGCTGTAACAGCTCGCAAGGCAATTCCAGCAATAATAAAAATTACAAGAAGTGTTAAAGGAAGCAGTGTTCCAATATCACTCATAGAAACTTCAGTAAACGCTAGTGTTAATGGAACGCCTCCAGACACATATAAGTCAATATCAGGCCATTTTTCAGCAAACCTTGCTTGTTCTGAGCGAATATATTGCATGATTTCTATAGTGGCGCCACCACTTGCTATAGGGTCTTCTGGCATTATTACATTAATATTAATTCCGGTAACCATTCCTTCAGAATCCACTAATAAATTTCTGATTAATGGCTCATCAAGAGCTACCAACCGGGCATTACTTGCTATTTCCGTTGAAATTTCTCCCTCTTCTACAAGATCACTAATAACAACATCATCACCATCAGCTCTAGTCCATTGAAAGTTACTAATAGAATCCACTCGGCTTGAAAAAGGGGTTTGCCACAACCGTTCTGTCATTTCCCTTACAGCGGCTAGTGAATTTGGACTAAAAACATTTTTATCTTTAGGAGCTAATACTAAATAAACATTATCATCTCTTGAGTAAGTTCTTTCTAAAGTCTCTAGTGCTAATAACTGAGGATTATCTTTTGAAAAAAATATCCTATTATCTGGATTCATACTTAATCCTGATAAGCCTCCCATCCAAAAGACTGTAAACAATAAACCAGCTAACAAGGTTAGCCATTTTCTTTTTACTATTAATTCACCATAACCTTTAGCTGTCATTTCTTTTGCTCCTCAGTAACATTTTTATATATCTTGCATTTAAGATATATTTATTTTTTTTCTAATTCTATATTATATATAAATATTAATTACATACTGCTTAGTATAAAGGAATAAAGTTGTCAATTTATTAAATACTGACTAGTATAAAAATTAATTTAAAAGGATTTTTTATGCTCATAAGTAAAAAAGCAGACTGGTGGAATGATGCAGTTTCATATTTAAGTGATAATGATGAAATAATGAAAAATATTATCGACAAACATAAAGATGACTATATTAAATCCAGAGGAGAACCATTTAATGCTCTTTGTAGAACAATTATAGGACAACAAATATCGGTCAAAGCCGCAGCAAGTATCTGGAATAAATTTGAGTTAGGGGCAAAAAAGATAAACCCAAAAACCATCATTAAATATGGAAATGATAATATCAGAAGTTGTGGCATATCTAATAGAAAAGTTGAGTATATTATAGGTTTATCTAATTTTTTTATTGAAAACCCTAATATTGTGACTTTATGGGAAGCTATGGATGATACAAGTGTTATAAAAGAACTATGTAAACTAAAAGGAATAGGGCCTTGGAGTGCAGAAATGTTTTTAATGTTTTGTTTGCTTCGTCCAGACGTACTTCCTTTAGGCGACCTAGGACTAAGAAGGGCCGTAGGCAAGAACTACTTAAATACTTTTGATCCCACATACGAAGAAGTAGAAAAAGTTGCAAAAAAATGGATACCTTACAGGTCTGCCGCAACATGGTTTTTATGGAAGTCTATAGACCCTATTGCAGTTGCATATTAATCTAATTAGGAAGAAGAGGCGACATTATTAAATCAACCATTTCTCTTAAAGTTGATTTAGACAACTGCTTATTATTAGAAAGAGATGCAATTAGTTTTATCTGATTAAAAATATATACTGAATAGGTATCTATATTAATACCTTTGTTTAAATATTCTTTATCTAGAGCTCTTTTAAGCCCTTCTTTTAGAAAAGACATATTCTCTTTATCTTTTTTTTCAATAAAGTTTTTGCACATAACGGATAAGTTTTCTGAAGGATGCATGCCTTCCCTATTAAACATACATGCAGCACCCATTTTTTCGTCTTTAAAATGCTCATTTATTAAAAAATCAAAAGCAGATTTTATTCCTACGAGAATACTTTCTGCATCAAATAGAATTTTACCTACGGGCTCCACTCTATCTTTATAGTACAATTCTAAGGCTGCTAACTGTAGGCCTTCTTCTCCTCCATATTCTCTATATACACTAGGTTTGGATTCTCCTATTTTTCTACACATTTCATTCAATGAAACATTTTCAATACCTTCCTTCCAATAAGTTTCCATGGCAATTTTACTTGCCTGAGCTTTATTGAAGGTTTTAGGCCTACCTTTTTTATTTATAATTATAGAAGAGCTTGTATTTTTTAGCATTTTATACCATTTAGTATTTTAAACTTGACATTATATAAATATATTAATACTAACTAGTATATAAATATATTTATATAATAGCAAGCAGTCAATGTAATTTGACTTAGAGAGTTTTCTCCCTATTTATTTTCTATGGTAACCCTTATGTCTTCTTAAATAAATTTAAATACTCTATGAATTAATTTAGCCGTTCAAAACAGTAGAGTTTTTAATTTTAATAAATACTTAATTTATGCTAACAATATTTAAATTTAAAAAAAATTAAAAGGTCTAATATGAAAAATTATATAAAAACTCATTATAAAATATTTACAGCAATAATTTTATGCACATTAATATTTAAAAACCATGCCTTTTCACAGGGGGCCGCTTCTGTAGAAGTTGATGTAGTTGTATTAGAATCTTTAAACCAGTCCATTCCAGTAATTGGGCAAATTATTTCACTAAAGGAAGCAAAAGTTCCTGCTGCGGTTATAGGGATAATTCAAAAAGTATTAGTAGAGGTAGGAGATAAAGTTAAAAAAGGACAAGTTTTAGCATTAATTGATATTGAACGCTATCAATGGTTACTTCAAATTGCTTCTGCTAAAGTAAATGCCGCTAATGCAGAATTAAAAAGCGCTAAAGCTGAAACTAATATTAACTTATTAGACTTAAACAGAATGGAAAATTTAAAAAAATCTTCCTCTTTTAATGTTGCAAAATATGAAAAACTACAAAGTTTGCATATATCTTCCCTTGCTAAAGAAGAAATTACTGAAGCTCAACTAAAATCAATGATACAAGAAGAAAAGCTTGCTAGCCTAAACCTCAAAAGAGCAACAGTTAAAGCACCATTTGATGGAATCATAGAGTATAAAATGATTGAATTGGGAGAAGGCGTTGGACTAGGAGTTACACTTTTTAATCTTGTAAGTGAAACGCTTCTAGAAGTTAGAGCAGATGTTCCGTCAAAACGAGCTAGAATATTAGAACGAGACAATTCTATTAAAATTACAACTACAGATAATATAACTTTCTCTTCTAAAATTAGAGCAATAGGAGTAAGAGAAAATTCAAGTTCTAGAACAATTCCTATTCATTTAAAATTTGATAGCAACCCTATATCTAGAAAATTATTTGTGGGGGAAAATGTAAATATTTCTATACCTATAGGACCAGGTGTACAAGCACCTACTGTTCATAAAGATGCTATTTTAAAAAGAGAAGGTATGTCTCTAGTATATGTTGTAAAAGAAGAAAAAGCTCAGATTAAACCTGTTAAATTAGGTGATGGCGTTGGAAACAGATTTATAGTTTTGGGTGGAATTGAAGTGGGAGACATAACTGTAGTTAAAGGTAATGAAAGATTAAGGCCAGGACAAAAAGTAGCTCCAATTAAAGAAAAGAATATTAATAAAAGCGAGGAAGAATAATGGATATTATTCGCGCTTCTATAGAAAGACCTATCGCTGTGGTAGCAGCGATATTTATGACTATTGTCTTAGGTTTTATAGCATTAGAACGCATACCTATTCAATTAGCTCCAGATGTTAATAAACCCGTAATAACAGTAACTACTTATTGGGGTGGCGCCTCTCCCTACGAAATAGAGAGAGAAATAGTAAATAGACAAGAAGAAGTTTTAAAAGGAATAGAAGGGTCTAAAAGATTAACTGCAAAAGCAATGGCAGGAAGATCCGAAGTTACAGTTGAATTTGATACTGATATAAATATGGATAGAGCTTTATTATTAGTTTCTAACAGATTAAATCAAATTGAAGGTTATCCTGAAGATGCAGGCGAACCAAGTCTTGACACAGCGGGACTAGATGATAACGCAATAGCCTGGTTTATATTAAGTAAAACTGAAGGAAATGATACTGATATTGCTGCCTATGGAGATATTGTTGAAGATGTTATTCAAGATAAAATAGAACGAGTACCCGGGGTGGCCAGAACTACAGTATATGGAGGAAGCCAAACTGAGCTTAGAGTAACAATAGATCCAGAACGTATGGCCAATTATGGTCTTACCGTTCCTGAGGTAGCTCTTGCTCTTCAAAGGGCAAATGCTTCTATTTCTGCAGGAGATGTTGAAGAAGGTAAAAGACGCTATATAGTGAGAGCAGAAGGTGAGTTTCAAACACTTGATCAAGTTAAAAATGTTGTTTTAATAAGTGAAAATAATAATAATGGTAACTTCGGTAGAGTAACTATAAATGATATAGGCACTGTAGAATTTACGTATAAAGAGCCAACTGCTAATATAAGGTTTTTAGGATACTCTTCTTTAGCTATAAATGCAGTTAGACAATCTGGCGGTAATGTTATTGAAATAATGGAAGGGGTTAGAGAAGCCGTAAAAGAATTAAATAACGATATATTACCAGGTTTAGGACTAAAGCTAGAACAAGTTTATGACGAAACCATATATATAGATTCAGCTATAGAACTAGTGAAGCAAAACATATGGATTGGTGGTTCTTTAGCAATATTTATACTAATATTATTCTTAAGGTCATGGCGAGCCACAGTTATTATAGGACTATCCATACCTATTTCAGTAGTTGCTGCATTCGTCGTAATGGCAGCTTTAGGAAGATCTATCAATGTTATTTCACTAGCAGGTATAGCTTTTGCTGTGGGCATGGTTGTAGATGCTGCAATAGTTGTATTAGAAAATATTTACAGACATAGAGAAAATGGAAAAGATGCAGCCAATGCAGCCTATTCTGGTGCAAAACAAGTTTGGCCAGCTGTTATGGTATCTGCATTAACTACTGTATTAGTTTTTGTTCCAATTTTAATAATGAAATTAGAAGCAGGACAACTCTTTCGTGATATTGCTGTAGCAATTTCTGTAGCTGTTACTATGAGCCTTTTAGTTTCTGTAACGGTTTTACCTGCATTAGCAAAATGGCTCCTAACAGGAGTAACGTCTAAAAGGTTTAATATTATTATTTTAGATGACTTTGCTCGATTATTTATTAAGTATACTGTTGGCTATGTAAGATTAATAACCAAATCTAGAATTGCCTCTTTATTAATGGCTGGTACCGTAGCCGCAGGAACCCTTGCCCTGTCGTATTCCATGCTGCCAAAACTTGAATATTTACCCGAAGGCAATAGAAATTTAATATTTGGAATAATGCTTCCTCCTCCCGGATATAACCTTGCAACCTTAACAGAAATTGCTGAAAGAGTTGAAACACGTGTTAAAGATTTATGGGCTTCTGAAACTGGTCCTGAATCAGAAATTGGCCAACCTCCCAAGATTAGAAATTACTTTTTTGTTGCTGGTGCAGGAGGAAGAACATTATTTGGCGCAAGTGCATTAGAAGATACCCGTGTGAGAGAACTTATTCCTATATTAACACGCTCTCTTTTTGGAGAGCCTGGGACATTTGGCTTCTTTACTCAACCAAGCTTATTTCAAAGAGGCTTTGGCGGGGGTAGATCTATAGATCTAGATATTACAGGTCCTGATTTAGATAAAGTAGTTAATGTAGCACAACAAGCCGCTGGATTAGTCGGAAAAACATTTCCTAGAAATGAAGGAAATCAAATGAGGCCTATTCCAGGTTTAGTTTTAGGTGCTCCAGAAATTCAGGTTCAACCTAATAGAGTCAAACTTGCTGATAATGATGTTACTGCGCAATCTCTAGCTTTAAGTTTAGATGCATTTAATTCAGGAATCAGAATAGCAGAAATTACAATAGATTCCAAAAGAATGGATTTAACATTAAGAGGTAAATTAAATGCTATTACTCAAACTCAAGGTATAGAAAATATTCCTGTTGTTACTCCAAGTGGAAAAATACTTCCTATTTCTTCACTAGCCGACATTGTCATGACATCTGGACCAACAGAAATTAGGCATATAGAAAGAGATAGAACAATTACATTGCAGATAAAACCTGTTGATACAATACCTCTTGAAGCTGCAATAGATATGATTGAAGAAAATGTAATTCTGCCCTTAGAACAAAATGGCCTGCCTACAGGAGTGAATTTAAACCTTTCAGGAACTGCTGATGAATTAACTAACACTTGGAATGCTATGGTAATAAATTTATTAGTAGCAATATGTATGGTTTATTTATTAATGGCTATATTATTTGAAAGCTTTGTATACCCTCTGGTTATAATGCTATCTGTTCCTCCTGCAGCAGCTGGAGGTGTTATGGGTTTATGGGTTCTCAATCTCAATATTCTTCAACCTTTAGATATGTTAACAATTTTAGGTTTTGTGATTTTAATTGGAATAGTAGTTAATAATGCTATTTTATTAGTTCATCAAACTTTACAACATATTAGAGAAGAAAGTATGAGTACTTCTGATGCCATAATTGAAGCTACAAAAAATAGAATAAGACCAATATTTATGTCCACACTTACCAGTATATTTGGCATGCTTCCTCTTGTACTTTTTCCTGGAGCAGGATCAGAATTATATAGAGGTCTCGGCTCTGTTATTATTGGAGGCTTATGCCTTTCAGCTATTTTAACTTTAGCTATAGTTCCTCCAATGTTAAGAATATTTATTAGAGAAGGGTCATATAGTTCTCAAAAATTAAGTCCAGCAATAGCAGAATAAATTATTGCTTATATTTTAATTCGTATTATGATTTATTAATAGGAGAAAATGTATGATTGCTATTAATAAATCACGAAGACGGCTACTTAAAATAGTTGGCATTGCCGCCGTTGGAGCTGTTGTAGGAAAAAGTTTTGTAACATTTAAAGATAAAGATGAACTAAAAAAAGTTAGTTGGAACGGGACAGCATTGGGCTCCCAGGCAGAAATAACTATCTATCACCCAAATGAAAAAGAAGCACAGAAAATTCTTAGAAAAAGTGTTGGAGAGCTAGCAGGTCTTGAAAATCTTTTTTCTCTGTATAAAGATAGTTCGCAATTATCTCTTTTAAATAAAAAAGGCTATCTAGAAAACCCTCACCCAGAAATGGTAAATATATTTAATTTATCAAAAAAATATTCTGAAATGACAAATGGTGCATTTGATGTAACAGTTCAACCATTATGGAATATTTACAACAAATCATTTACAGATCTTGGAAAGCCTCCTTCAAACACTCAAATAAGTAATGCTTTAAAGCTCGTGGATTGGAAGTCAATAAAAGTAGAAAAAACTAAAATTAGTTACGCAATAGAAGGAATGTCTTCAACTTTAAATGGTATTGCCCAAGGTTATATAACAGATAAAATAGCCGAAAGTTTGATTAATTCTGGAATAAGTAACACTTTGGTTCAATTAGGTGAATATAGAGGAATTGGTGATCATCCGGAAGGAAGACCATGGCGTTTATTAATTTCTAATCCTGAGCATACAAATAGCATAGGCGAAGTTGAATTCACAGATGCTGCAGTTGCTACTTCTGCTGGTTTAGGAACACCTTTTGATTTATCTGGAAAATATCACCATATATTTAATCCTGAAAGTGGTTATAATGATAATGAATACTTACAAGTTAGCGTCATATCAAAAACAGCAGCTGAGGCAGATGCTTTAGCTACTGCTTTTTTAATTATGAACCCAAAAAAATCAGAAGCACTTGCTAAGAATTTAAAAGTAGGTTTTGAAGTTCTAAACAACCAAAGAAAAAGAATTATTATTACTAAAGCTTAATCAATTTTTGGTATTTTTGCGAATGATGCAGGAACAAGAATTTGTGTTTTCTGAGAAACTATAAATTTTCTTAATTCTGGCAACATCTTTTTCCACCTTTCGTCTTGCATTAATTTGGCTCTTCTCTCCACTCTACTATTTAAGCTATCGTAAGCCCACATATGAACAATTTGGTTCAAGTCTCCAATTTCCGTTGCATAATAACCAACCATATGTCCTAGGATTTCTTTTTGAGCTTCCATACCCATAGTTTCATACACCCTAAAATATTCAGGTGTTGATCCAGGATGGATAGTATATGTCCTCATTTCTACAATCATTTTATTCCCCTTTATTTAAATTAAAAAACTATTTATTTTTATAGTACTGGCCATTTATCAACTAAGTCTAAAGATTTTTCTATGGCTGAAGCACATATAAAAGTATCTACGTCTGCATCTTTTCTAGCAATTATTTGAAAGCCTATTGGCAATCCATTAGAAAAACCACAATTTACAGTAGCTGCCGGATGACATGTCATATTAAAAGGATAAGTAAATGGCGTCCAATCAAATAGATCTTTGCCCCATCCTTCGGGTACATTAGATTCGGCTTTAAATGCCTTAGTTGGCATAGTTGGCCCCACTAATAGATCATAATTTTGAAATAATTCATTAATCATGACACCGTTAGTAGCCCTTGAAGCTTCAGCTTCAAGTCTTGTAAACAAAGAATGTTCCG
>Ga0115001_10001616_pt1 | contig 17354 bp, 17 predicted proteins | sample ArcticOcean_MG_C_12_FD_89869 | JGI IMG/M metagenome (GOLD analysis project Ga0115001, IMG submission 89869) | Marine microbial communities from western Arctic Ocean - ArcticOcean_MG_CB8_130 | ecosystem: Environmental > Aquatic > Marine > Oceanic | place: Arctic Ocean: Canada Basin | collected... | reverse complement strand
CTGGCAATGAAGTCCACGTAATACCCCCTTCTCAGACCTAGATTGATTGTCCTGAACAAAAGTAATATCGGGCTCTACTAGCTCATTAAATATTTTTTGATTAAAGGATTCAAAAAAAGAGCCGCGCTCGTCCTCAAAAAAATTGGGCTCTATAAGTTTAACGTCTGAAATTTTTAATGGGGTGACTTTCATAGTTGCTCTAGTAATTTTAATAGATACTTACCGTACTGATTTTTTATCAATGGCTTAGCTAATTTTTCAAGGTCTGACTGAGTGATCCATTTTTTTCTGAAAGCAATTTCTTCAGGGCATGCAACTTTAAGTCCTTGTCGATTTTCAATAGTAGCAATGAATTGACTAGCATCAAGTAGTGAGTCATGTGTGCCGGTATCAAGCCAAGCATAACCACGGTCCATTCGCTCAACATATAACTGGGCATGATTTAAATATTTTTTATTGAGATCAGTGATTTCTAACTCGCCTCGTTTTGATGGTTTTAGACTTTTAGCAAATTCCACGGCCTGATTGTCATAAAAGTAGAGGCCAGTAACGGCAAAGTTAGATTTTGGATTTTGAGGCTTTTCTTCTAAGGATTTAACATGATTATTACCATCAAACTCTGCAACTCCATATCTCTCTGGATCGCTTACATGGTATGCAAATACTGTTGCTCCTTGCTCCCTTTGTGAAGCGGATTTTAAAAGTGCATCTAAGTCATGGCCATAAAAAATATTATCTCCTAAAATTAGGGTGGGTAAATCATCGCCGATAAATTTCTCACCTAGGACAAGGGCTTGGGCTAAACCATCTGGGTTGATTTGCTCTTGGTAGCTGAGTTTTATTCCCCACTTAGTGCCGTCTCCAAGTAAGGACTTATAAAGAGGTAAGTCCTGAGGGGTAGAAATGATTAGGACTTCTCGGATACCTGCCAACATAAGTGTTGTAAGAGGATAATAAATCATCGGCTTGTCGTAAACCGGAAGTAACTGTTTAGAGATGACGTGGGTCACAGGATAAAGCCTTGTGCCTGAGCCACCTGCCATAATAATGCCTTTGCGTTTCATATTTTCTTTAATTCTGATTGCCAGTCTTTAAATTCTAGCATGAATGCGTTCTTGATATGGGTGTTCTCCAGGATACTATTCAGGGGTCGGCTAGCTTTGCTGGGGTAATTTTCCGCCTTAATCGGATAAATTTTAGCAATGTCGAATTCTGGTGTAATTTTAGTAATAATCTCTTTAGCAAAGTCATACCAGGAGCAATATCCGTCTGGTACGAGGTGAAAGATTCCCGGGTGGGCCTGATTTAACCTAGGGATAATTTTCTGAATTTGCGCTGCAATAAAATACGACGATGTGGGGACTCCAACCTGATCTGAAACAACATTTAATTGATTTTTCTCCTGACTTAAGCGCTTCATAGTTAGGTAAAAATTATGGCCAATATTAGAATAGACCCAGCTCGTTCTAAAGATGTACGCTTGCCCCCCTACATCCTGAATAGCTTCTTCACCTGCCAACTTCGATGAACCATAGACACCCAATGGGTTAGTAGAATCACTTTCAGAGTAAGCACCTTTTTTTTTACCATCAAAAACGAAGTCAGTGGAAAAATGAATAAATGGGATATGGTATTCACGCGCTTTTTTTGCCATCAATTTTGGAGCATCGGCATTAATTTTAAAAGCTAATTCAGGCTCATCTTCAGCCTGATCAACTTTAGTATATGCTGCTGGATTTATAATAAGGTCAGGTTGATGGGAGTCAATTATACGTTCAATTCCATCTAGGTTTATAAGATTACATTGCTGACGGTTGAGTGAAATTACTTCATGCCTAGCTAATGCGACAACTAATGCGTGGCCAACTTGACCATTAGTTCCTGTGATAAGTATTTTCATTGATACTGCTTATCAATCCAGTGCTGGTATTCGCCAGATTGAACACGATTCACCCAGTCTTGATTGCTAAGATACCACTCCACCGTCTTGCGAATCCCAGATTCAAAAGTCTCTTGTGGCTTCCAACCAAGTTCGGCTTCTAGTTTAGCTGCATCAATTGCATAACGTTTATCATGGCCAGGACGATCTTTAACATATGTAATTTGAGCAGCATATTTTGACCCATCTTTTTTAGGCATAAGTTCATCCAAAATACTGCATAAGGTCTCTACTACATCTAGGTTAGCTTTCTCATTGCGCCCACCTATATTGTAAGTTTCCCCTAAGCGGCCCTGTTCCAATACCAATCGAATAGCAGTGCAATGATCTTTAACATATAGCCAATCACGGATCTGCTGGCCATCTCCATAAATAGGAAGCGATTCTCCTTTTAGAGCATTTAAAATACATAGGGGAATTAGTTTTTCGGGGAAGTGGTATGGCCCATAATTATTGGAGCAGTTTGTAGTGACAACAGGTAGTCCATAGGTGTGATGCCAAGCTCGAACTAAATGATCGCTCGCAGCCTTAGACGCACTATAAGGGCTGCTGGGAGCGTATGGGGTCGTCTCACAAAATGGAGGATCATTATTTTCAAGTGAGCCATAGACTTCATCTGTTGACACGTGCAGGAACCTAAAAAAATTCTGGGGTTTTTGATCTAAATTATGCCAGTAGTTACGTGCAGCCTCTAGAAGAGAATAGGTTCCGACAATATTGGTATTAATAAATTCTTTAGGGCCATGAATTGATCTGTCTACATGACTTTCAGCCGCAAAATTTATTATTGCTCTTGGCTGATATTGATTCAAGATGGAGGTTATTAGATTTTCGTCAGCTATATCGCCCTTTATAAAATTATGGTTTTTATTGTTTTCCAAAGATTGTAAATTTTCAGGGTTGCCCGCATAGGTTAACTTATCTAATGAAATGATACCTTCATCATATTTTTCAAACCAATCTAGTACAAAATTTGAGCCAATAAACCCAGCCGCTCCAGTAACTAAAATCGTCATGAATTAATTCCTAAACCTTCCTCGATCAGTTCACAAAGAATATGCCCTATGGTTATATGCATCTCTTGAATCCGTGCAGTAGATTGTGAAGGTACAACGATAGCATGAGACGCTACATGCAATGCCGCGCCACCCTCTTTACCTAAAAGTCCTACGGTATGTAATTCATTTTCATTAGCTATTCTGAGTGCATTATTGACATTCTCACTTTGCCCCGAAGTTGAAATTCCGATAAGAACATCTCCCTTGCTACCAAGGGCTTCAATTTGCCTTGAAAAAATATATTCATAACCATAATCATTCACAATACAAGTCATCACGGCAGAATCAGAATTAAGAGAAATAGATTTTAACGGCTTCCTATCTCCTTTGAATCTACCTATTAACTCACCTGCAAGATGCTGAGAGTCAGACGCACTTCCTCCGTTACCACACCAAAAAATAGTGTTACCGTTATCCAGGGCTTTAATTAATAGAGATGCAACGTTGACAATCTGAGCCTCTAAGTTATCTAGCAGACCAAAAACTTCTTTGTGCTCATCTAGGTTTCTCTTAATAGTATTTTTCATATTTATATTATAATCTACCATCAACTTGATCCTTGCCTAATAAATATTTAACATCAAATAATACATAAGATTTTTTGGCGAATGCCTTAAGATTTAAAAGTGAATATTGCTTAAATTTTTCATGAGCAACGGCCATAACAATAGCATCATATTTGCTTTTTTCAAGGTCATTAACTACATCAATATTGTATTCTTTTTTAACCTCTGAAGCATCAACCCAAGGATCATATATATCAACATCACAACCTAAATCTGTAAAATTTTGATGAACATCTATTACGCGTGTATTACGAATATCAGGACAATTTTCTTTAAAGGTAAATCCCATGATTAATATATTTGCACCTAGCAAATCAATATTCTTAACCTTCATTAGATCAACAACTCGATTAGTTATGTGCTGACCCATATGCTCATTAATTTTTCGCCCAGAGAGTATTAACTCTGGCGTATACCCTACTTCTTTGGATTTATGAATCAAGTAATACGGATCGACTCCAATACAATGACCGCCTACTAAACCCGGCTTGAATGGTAGAAAATTCCATTTCGATTCAGCTGCATTTAAGACAGACTGGGTATCAATATTGAGTTTATTGAAGATTATTGAGAGCTCATTAATAAGTGCTATATTTAAATCTCTTTGAGTATTCTCAATAACTTTCGATGCTTCAGCTACCTTTATAGATTCTGCTAAGTGCGTTCCTGCAGTAATAATTTCTTTGTATAAACTATCCACCTCATTAGCGATATCATCTGTAGACCCTGAAGTGACTTTCTTAATGGTTGATACATGTCTTTCCTTATCACCAGGATTAATCCTTTCTGGTGAGTAACCACAGTAAAAATCTTGATTGTAAATTAAGCCTGATGTCTTTTCTAGGACTGGAACACATACCTCTTCGGTTGCACCAGGGTATACAGTAGACTCGTATATAACTAAATCACCAGGCTTTAAAATTTCTCCTAACATTTCAGTGGCGTTGACTAACGGAGTTAAATTTGGCCCTTTATCAATATGCACTGGAGTTTGAACTGTAACAATAAAAATAGTGCAATCTTGAATATCACTTAAGTTATTTGAGAATAAGATATTCTTTGTATTTTTTAATTCCTGAGAAGATACTTCATTGCTTTTATCAACAGCATTTTGGAGTTCTTGTATCCTTTTAAAGTCAATATCAAAACCAATGACTCTCCTTTTTTTTGCAAACTCGACAGCTAGTGGAAGACCGACATAACCCAGCCCAATAATTGCTATTTTCTTATTTTTCATCAAATATTTTCCAAAAATTCTCTGAGTGTATTTTTTGATTCTTCTGTCTCATTTTTTATCTGTTCTTTTAAGTCATTGGTTTGCTCTTGAATTTTTTCCTCAATTATCTGATCTGCTTTGCGTTCAAAATAATCAAACTCAATATTAGGAAGTCTTGCAGCAATTGAAGCTCCAATGATCACACCTAGAAGTACACCCAATAAAAAACGAATCATAAAAATTAATAAAGATAATCATAAAAACTCATTTTAACTGATAACAGTTAAAAGCAAAAAAAAACCGGCCTAAGCCGGTTTAATTGTATTTTAGTGGTGGGTTTCGCGCTCCTTATCCAGGATTTGTTTTATCCTCAATCTTTCTTTTTTAAAGCGTCTAAGACGCTCATCTGGTATGTAGTTCTTGTAACCAGAATCAATAATTTTTTCTAGCTCTTGATGTCGTGTGATCAGCTGCTTTAAGTCCATACGGCTCCCTATTAAAGTAATGAATGTTAATAAATGAATGTAGTCTTAAATTATAATGAACTGTATCGGGTGACCTCCTTATTAAAATTTACACTTTTACTTTATACCTCTTAAAATAAAATTACTAGCCCCATTCAAAAACCTTTTCCTTTAAAGAAGAAATAAAAGAGAATCATCATAAAAATTACACTGATTGCCATTATGATTGACCCTTTAGGGTCATTTTTAACAAATACAAATACTGAACGATAGTAATACAGAATTAAAATGGCTGCGAATAGCAATCCAATGATACTAAATAGAGAATTCATCATATAATTATAGATTAAATAATATTTTAAAGGCATTTATGAAGTCATTAGTAAAAAGACATGCGAAAGAAGGTCTATGGTTAGAAGATATGCCAGAGCCAGAGGTTGGCAATAATGACGTATTGGTCAAGATTCACAAGACAGCAATATGCGGGACTGATATTCATATATATAACTGGGATGAATGGGCCAAAAAAACAATTCCCATTCCAATGATTACCGGCCATGAATATGCGGGAGAAATTGTTGAGTTAGGTTCTAATGTCACCGATCTTAAGATAGGCGATGTTGTATCAGGTGAAGGCCATATAACTTGTGGGCGCTGCAGAAATTGTCTAGGCGGGAAAATTCACCTATGCCCCAATACTATAGGGGTAGGTGTTAACCGTACCGGCGCCTTTGCAGAACTACTGTCGGTACCAGCTAAAAATATTTTTAAGCCTAGCAGAGCAATTTCAACCGATCTTTTATCTATTTTTGACCCATATGGGAATGCAGTACATACCGCTCTTTCATTTAATATGGTTGGAGAAGATGTGCTTATAACTGGTGCAGGCCCTATAGGTATGATGGCTGCTTTGGTTGCCAACCATGCTGGGGCCAGAAATATTGTAATTACAGATATTAATGAATACAGGCTAGATCTTATAAAAAAAATACTTCCAAGAGTGGTAGCTGTAAATGTAACGAAAGAAACAATAACCAAAGATATGATGCATTCACTGGGTATATTTGAAGGCTTTGATGTTGGAATGGAAATGTCAGGATCGCCGAAAGCATTTAGTGACATGCTCGATAATATGATCAACGGTGGACAAATTGCAATGTTAGCAATTATGCCAGCTGGATCAGGTATCGACTGGGATATGGTTGTATTTAAAGGGCTAACTATCAAAGGTATCTACGGACGTGAAATATTCGAAACCTGGTACAAAGGTTCAATGATGGTACAAAGCGGGTTGCCACTCGAAAAAATGATTACCCATCGATTCAACTATAAAGACTTCCAAGAGGGATTTGATATTATGCGATCTGGTAAATCAGGTAAAGTTATCCTAAACTGGCTATAAATTTAAGGGCATTAAATGAGTATAAAAAAAACAAGAGAAGGTTTAACTAAAGAACTTGAAGATATTAAATCATCAGGTTTATGGAAGACTGAACGATTCATTAATTCAGACCAAAATAATATAATTACACTGGATGATGGTCGTTCCGTGCTAAATATGTGTGCCAATAACTATCTTGGGTTAGCTAATAATAATCGTATTATTGATGCAGCTAAAAAAGGGTTAGACAAATGGGGCTTTGGATTAGCCTCTGTGCGATTCATTTGCGGTACTCAAACCATACATAAAACACTTGAGAAAAAAGTAAGTGAGTTTCTTGGAATGGAGGACACAATTTTATATGCAGCATGCTTTGATGCAAATGGTGGGCTTTATGAAACACTCCTTAATAAAGAGGATGCAGTGATTTCTGATGAACTAAATCATGCATCGATTATTGATGGTATAAGGCTATCAAAAGCACAGCGATATCGATACAAAAATAATGACATGAATGACTTACGGCTTAGATTGATTGAAGCGAAGGAAAATGGAGCTAGGAGAATTCTTATTACAACAGATGGGGTATTCTCTATGGATGGAAGCATAGCTCAACTTGATAAGATTTGTGACTTAGCAGACGAATTTGATGCAATGGTTCACCATGACGATTGTCATGCAACGGGATTTTTTGGTAAAACAGGCCGGGGTGTTCATGAGTACTGTAATGTTATGGATCGTGTTGATATTATTACAAGCACATTTGGTAAAGCCCTAGGCGGAGCCTCAGGGGGGTTCACATCAGGCCGTAGAGAAGTCATAGACTTACTTCGTCAACGCTCGCGCCCTTATCTATTCTCAAATACATTAGCGCCTAGTATATGTGCAGCAACAATTGAAGCGCTTGATATGCTCTCTGAATCTACCGATCTTCGTGATCAACTTGAAGAAAATACACATTATTTCCGAAAAGGAATGAAAGAAGCAGGATTTTCAGTCGATGAAGGGGACCACCCTATTGTTCCAGTTATGTTAGGTGATGCGAATATTGCACAGAAGATGAGCCAACAGTTACTAGAACAGGGTATCTATGCGATTGGTTTCTTTTTCCCAGTTGTTCCTAAAGGGAAAGCAAGGATTCGAACACAGATTTCAGCGGCACATACTAAAGAAGATTTAGATAAGGCAATCAAAGCATTTGCATCTACGCGAGATACTATTAGTAAATAAAATAATTACTTTGTGAAGTCAAATTTTCTGACAAAGTGGCAACTGTAACCATCTGGATTTTTTAAAATATATTTTTGATGTGATTCTTCAGCAGGATAAAAGTTGGTAAAAGAAATAACTTCAGTTACAACTGGAGCATTCCATTCATTTGATTTGTTCACTATATCAATTATTTGGAGCGCGGTATTTTTCTGTTGCTCATTAACGTAAAATATTGAAGACCTATATTGAGTTCCTCTATCGTTGCCTTGCTGATTAATGGTTGTAGGATTATGCATTTTAAAAAAATTAAAAAGTAAATTCTCATAACTAAGCTCTTTGCTATCAAATTTAATCTCTATACTTTCAGCGTGACCAGTATCTCCCTTAGTTACATCTTTGTAGGAGACATTTTTTATGTGTCCACCAGAAAATCCGACTTTAGTATCCAAAACTCCGGGGATTTTTCTTATCAGATCTTCAAGACCCCAATAGCATCCGCCAGCTAGATAGGCAGATTGTAAATATTGTTGTTTGTCTGTATCGGCATGTATTTGATTTGTCATAAGAATTAGAATTATAAGTAGTTTTTTCATTAAGTTAATAATAGTCTTACTATTTAAAGAGTAAATAGCTTTGAGCTAAAAAGATAAAATCGTAGGACGGGCAAGCTACTTTGGAATCGCTTGGACATTATAACCAGAACACGTACTAATGATTTCATAATTATAAGCACTTTTAAGTAGGTCACCATTTCCGCCAAAAAATTGTTTATCAATATCTGTAGTTGTCACTGTGGATGCTGGACATGGATAAAAATTATCCCTGTCCCTAAAATATTCAGTTTGGGCTAGCTTAATAGATTGCAGGTTATTCACAGCCTGCACCTCTTTAGCTTTTATTTTATAACCCTGATACCATGGGACTCCCACAGCTCCTATAATAGAAATAATAGCAATTACCACCAACAACTCAATAAGGGTAAATCCTAAAAATTTTTTAATATCAATATACATTCTAATACTCCATTAATAATTTTATAATTACTCAACCGTAGTTGCTTTTAACTTAAAGCCCGTACAGCTTATAGTTGCACTTTTCCAATCTGCTGCTGCGATAGCATCACAACTAGAAATAACATCTCCAGTACTTGAACAAGAAACAATATTTAATACTCCTGATGAGTCTAAACTAAAGCAACTCAATCCTGCCTTTTTATCATAATCAATCTTTATTTTAACTCCAAATAATGCACCAACAGTTTTAATAGTTTCAGCTAGAGCACTAGCAGAAACAGCACTGCTTCCAATGTCCTCTGTTACTTTATCTTTTATTGATTCATACCTGGCTTTATCTGATTCTTCATCCTCAGAAAGACCTTCATCCTCAGAAGCATCAAGCTCTGCCATTACATTTGAAATTAAACTAAATGAATACGAAGATTCTGGCTTTATTAAAAGCTGGCTTCCAAAACTTATAACTGTAAATATACTTAAAACTATTAGGGGTTTAATAGCTCCTGAAAACAATAATTTTTTATTCATTTATTTATCCTTTTTTAATAGTATATGTTATTTAGTAACATAATTTAATCTTCATACCTGGTCTAAGAAAACTTATTTGTGGATTCATTTCTTTAAGTGAATCCATCTTTACCCTATACCTCTTAGCAAGCTTTTCAAATGTATCTCGATATTTCGTTTTATAATATTTTTTTGGGCACCCACTTTTTGATGAAGATTTTTTGTATGAAATTTTTTTAGTTGAAAAATATTTCTTAAAATATACAGATGGGACAAGAACAGCTTTATCTGAATCACTCCACTTAAAGACATCGTACCCATTAATATGCTTTAATACAGACTTGTCTATATCAATTAATTTATTTGTAGAGATGTAATTAGATAGATCCGATTTCTTAATTCTCACTAAATATTTAACATTTGGAAACTTAGTTAAATCTGAATTTTTTACATTATCTCTAATTAGTCGATTTAGGTGATGGTATGAAATTAAATAATTTCTTGTTTCTTGAGGTAATTTTTTAAGATTAATAGAATTATTAGATACCAAACCCTTCTTTAATGCTCTTTTAACATTACCAATACCCCAATTATAGGCAGCCAGTGCTAAATTCCAATCACCTAATTGATTATGAAGATACTTTAAATATCGAATTGCAACATGTGTGGACTTAATAACATTTGTTCGATTATCAATTCTATTAGTAGCTAAGCCCCATTCTTTTGCCGTTGATGGAATAAATTGCCATAAACCGAGTGCATCTTTTGGTGACTTGGCTAATGGATTATTTCCACTCTCTAGCAGAGGTATAACAGCCAAATCAACTGGAAGTTTTTCTTCCTCAAGAATTTCAGTATAAAATTTAATAGAAGGGGTCGAAGAAATGATTAAACCAAGGCTATAAAAATCACTCACAGATTTACTATTGTACTTAGCTATATTTGTATGTTTAAATTTTTGCTTGCTTACAAAATACTCAAAAAAAGATTCAGAATGAACTTGGGAGGAATTAATTAATAAAAATGTGGATAAAAAAAAACTAAAGTACGCATTAAACGGCTGTTCCCATTTTGAATATTGGAGTATACATTGCCACTAATATAAAACCGATAACTAGACCTAAAAAAACAATCATCAGAGGTTCTAGTAACTGAGAAAAGCTATCAACCGAGTTATCAAACTCTTCCTCATAATACAACGAAACTGTTGTAAGCATTTCATTGAGCTTACCTGTTTCCTCCCCAACCTCAATAAATCCACACATAGTCTCAGGAAAGTCTTTAGTGTCTCTCAAGGCAGAGGAAAAAGGCTTACCAGAGAATATATCGCGCTTAACTTTTTCAAGGGAAGATTGAATTTGTGTGTTGCCAATTGAATTTTTTACAATTTCCATTGCTTCAATTAAGTTAACGCCACCAGCAATTAAGTTTGCAAGGACCATAGTTATTCTTGCCATAATTGAATCACTAATTAGCTGACCTAGGACTGGTAACTTCATGATTGCTTTATCAAATTTTTGCATCAGTGGAAGATTTCTTTGAAGTGCTTTTTTAATAACCATAATAACGCCAAAAATAGCACCAAGAATGATTGGAGCAGTCCAGCTTCTTAAAAAATCACTCATTGCCATAACTATTTGAGTAGCTACTGGGAGCTCGACACCAGCATTACCAAAAATATCAACGAATACAGGGACAACAAATATCATCATTACCCCAACAACAGATACCGCAACACACAGCAATATTATTGGATACATCATGGCACTTTTAATCGCTTTTTTAATTGAAATTGTTTTTTCTAAATTCAAGGTTATTCTTTCGAGAAAGGTATCTAAATTACCACTCGCCTCTCCTGCTTTAACCAAATTGATATATACATTGTCAAACACTGTTGGATATTTTTCAAATGAAGCTGACAGTGGTATCCCAGCACTAATTTGGAGCAATAAATCATTAATTATGGGGGTAAATTTTGGATTTTCACTCTGGACCTTGAGCATCTCTAGAGCAGGAACAATTGCAAGTCCTGCCTTCATCATCGTCGTTAATTTTTTAGTAAATAAAAGAAGTTCTTTATCTTCAATTTTCAAACCACCTCTTGGTACTTTCTTTACCTTTGCCTCAGTCTCTTTCTTTGGAGCATCATCATCTATTGTCGTTACTATTGTTCCATCTTTCTTAAGCACAAAGATTGCCTCTTCTTTGTTTTCAGCCTCAATTTGACCTTCAGCAAATGTATTATTTTTTAAACCTTTCCATGCATACATCATTGATTATGATCCATCTTTAACCGTTTTCTTTAGGAATAACACGCAGATACTCTTGCATAGACAATGAACCTTCATTTAAGAATCTTTTAGCACTTTCTGAGATGGTCATAAAGCCTGTTTTTTTTGCAATTTCAAGAATATCAGCCTCAGATTTTCCAATACTCACGGCTTCAGCGATTTCATCATTAATTACTAGAACTTCATGAACACCCATTCGTCCACTGTAACCTGTTTGTTTGCAGTTGTTGCAGCCTTTACCTTTAGATAACTTTCCATCTTCAGCAACTGCATATTCTTTAACAAATTCCTTAACATCTTCTAGATTCTTATCGACTAACACTGAACATTTTTCACAATTTTTTCTAATTAATCTTTGAGCGACAACAAGGGATAAGGCACTTGAAACAAGATAGGCAGGCAAACCCATATTTACTAAGCGACTAATAGCACCAATCGCGCTGTTTGTATGTAAAGTACTTAAAACTAAATGGCCTGTTAATGCTGCTTTTGAAGCAATATCAGCTGTTTCGGCATCACGAATCTCACCAACAAGAATAATTTCGGGATCTTGCCTAAGAAATGACCTTAGTGCAGTTGCAAAGGTGAGTCCGATATCTTCCCTTACTTGAACCTGAGAAATGCCACTCATTGTATATTCAACCGGATCCTCTGCTGTCAAAATATTTACATCTGGCTTGTTAAGATAGTTCATTGCTCCATATAAGGTAGTTGACTTACCACTACCAGTTGGTCCTGTAACTAAAACCATTCCTTGCGGAGCTTCAACACTATTTATAAAGTCTTCTTCCTGATCCTTAGTAAAACCAATAGCCCCTATGGTCACAGCAAGTGAGGACGAATTTAGGATACGAATTACAACTCGCTCACCTAGATTAGTCGGCAACATTGATATACGAAAGTCTACTTCCGTTCCATCTTTAGAGCGATATGATATTTTTCCATCTTGAGGTAAGCGTCTTTCAGCAATATCAAGATTAGCAAGAATTTTAATTCGGGCAATTACAGCATTATAGTTTTGGGTAATAAAACCTCTGTACTGAGTTTGAGCCAACATAGACCCATTTCCTCTAAATCGAATCTGGGCTGACTCCTTAAAAATCTCAATATGTACATCACTTACCCCAGTTTTAACTGCTTCAGATAAAATATCATCAACAACATTAACGACATCACCAGTTATTTCAACGACTGCCTCTTCTGCCTCTAGGCTACCAGTCGCTAAATCAGCTTTCTGAGGTGCTTTATCATCAGCTTTCTGAGGTGCTTTATCATCAGCTTTCTGAGGTGCTTTATCATCAGCTTTTCTAGCTGGTATTTTGAGGGCTTCAAGATTAATTTCAGGCTTCTTTGGCTCCTCTTTTTTTTCTTTTTGGAGAACAGATTGCGGGATTACCTCTTCAGATTTTTTTCCTAAAGCAGCTAAATCTAGGATGGACTCCTGTTTTTTCTTTGTAGTTTTAATACTGTCCATACCTAAAGATATTGCTTTGTTTGATCTTTCAATAACTACTTTCTTTGGCTCTTCCGAGGCTTTTTCTTTCTTAAGTAATGCAGATTTCTCCATCTCACCAACAGTATGTATGTGCTTTTGTGAAATAGATTGAAATATAAATTCTGGAGGTATAAATTTAGCTTTTGTTTTTTTTCCAATCATTAAGCTAAGATTTTTAAGGGCATTTAGAGATCCTGGATGACACAAACCAAATTCGATTGTATTTACCTCTTCTATAATTGGGATAACTCCGTTCTTTAAACAAAATGCTACAGGAAATTTTTTTATCTCAGGGATTATTGGCTGAGGATTTAAATCGTAAGGAATATTATATTTAGTTGAAAAACTCTTCAAAAGATCTTCAACAGTTATCTCACCGTCTTTTATCAATAAATCAAAGGTACTGGCACCTGTATTCTCTGAATGCTTAGCAATTTTTTCAAAGTTTTCTTTTTTGATTAGACCTAGCTCTAATACTTGTGCTGCCAGATCTTGTTTTAGTGTTTGTATTTGATCTCTACTCATTTTTATAGGCAGTTATAAGACTTTAGGGGCAATAAATATATATAGAACATTTTTTAAAGTTGAATCTGCTTTACTTTTAAATAGATGGCCGAGAATTGGTACATCTTTGAAAAAAGGTACACCCTGTTTCGTTGTTGAATCTGTCTGTTTGTTAATTCCCCCAATCATAGCTATTCCTCCATCAGTTACCAGTAATTTTGTCTGAATTGCTTTCTTATTGATTGTAGGTACTCCGCCAACACTTGATGCTCCGGCAACTGAATCATTATTAACTTCTATATCAAGATAAATATTACCGTCAGGAATAATGGATGGTGTTACTGACATCTTCAATGTTGCATTTTTAAATGAAGTTGTTGGTGTTGCCCCTGCAGCAGCAGCCAAAGAATATGGAACTTCTTGTCCGTCTTCAATTGTAGCCTTCTCATTATCAATGATAAATAATTTTGGATTCGATACAATTTTAATTAAACTTTCTTTTTGCATTGCTTGAAGCTCAATTCTTAGTTCAGTGCTGTTACCAATAAATGTACCAATAATTCCGCCTGTTGACGATGCAAGTGAATTGCTACCAATTGCGCCACCGGCTGCTGCATTAGTAATACTTCCCATAGCTGTTGATGGAGTACCACCTGTGCCTGTTACAGAGGATCTTTTACCAAAGTCACTGTTACCCAATTTACTCTGGAAAAGGCTCATCCTCGAGCCTAATTCTGCTTGGAAAGTGTCAGTAGCCTCAACAATGAATACTTCAACCATGACTTGTTTTGTTGGTTTATCTAAATTATCTATTGTCGTTTTAATCCACTTCATATCATCTGGTGAAGCCTGAACTATTAATGAATTTGTTCTTGTATCAATCACAAATGATGCACGTTGATCAGATGAGGATGCGTCACCACCAGCTTCTAGGGTTTTTATTACATCAGATAATTGACTTGATAGTACATCTGGCTTTGTATAATTTAACTTAAATATTGCGGTAGATTTCGTTTCTAAACTAGACAACGAATTTATAACCTTTATCTTTGCAGCTAACGCTGTTTCATACGATTGGCTTTGCGCTCCAGCAAATTCATGGGTGTGAACGCTAATCACACTCCCAGACGGATTTACCTCATGAATTAAATTCTTTTCTCGAAGAACCATCTCAAAAACTTCAATCCAATTTACATTGTTTAACCTAAGAGTTATATCTCCAGTTACTTCGTCTCCGATTAAGAAATTTAGGCCCGTTAATTCCTCAAGAAGAGAAAAGAATGTTCTTAGAGGGACGACATTTAAATTTAACCAGATTGGGTAATCCTGCCACGAATCATCAGTAAATTTAACCCCTTTTTGATTGCCTTGAATTTCCACTACGTTTCTTTTTGCGCCGGCATTTTTTGGGTCAATCAGCGAAAGACCTTCTGAATCCATAGGATCTTTACTTTGAAGTTCTATAATCTCCTCTCGTGTTTCAGTCGCAGTTCTCTTGATATCCTCTGGATTAACAGCAGTCGGAGGTATACAACCCGTCATGAAAATGAAGGTCAGAAGTATTAGCCACTTATTATTATTATCGTATTTCATCGCCGATTAAAATCTTAGTATTTGAAAGGTTTGTCATAATTGCATCTGAAAAAATACCTGTAATTGATATTTTGTCAGTAATTTTGTCACCTGTATGATAAATTTTTGATTCGCCAATAGGCGTTATAACAACGCACAGCTCATCAGCTTCTGAGGTTAAAACACCACTCAGATAGTATGGCTCTTCAGAACCAGATGCTTGTCCCCCCCTGTTGATCTTAGGTGCTCTACTTGTTCCAGGTGTAGCGAATGGATCTCTTAAATTTTCAGTGGGTGCAGAATCTTGTGTTTCTACTTCTTGATTGTTTTTAGTTGGTTTCTCAACAAAGCCCGCGAGCTCATAACCCTCTTGATCTGTTTTATAAAATCTAGTTTTACCATCTTTACTTTTAAATTCAAAAATACTTTGCCCTTCAAGAAGAGCACCAACATATGCTTTTTGGAAATTATTTAAAGACTTCGCTTTTTTAATTTTTATAGCTTTATTTTGTCTTGACTCAGAGAGGGAATCTTCCATCGTTGGCAACGGTGAAGTCTTTTCAATAGGTAATATTTTTGCTAATTGAACTTGTTTAACTTCATTTTCAATGGGCAAGCTATTTTGTGTGGATTTTAAGCCTGTTAGATATTGTTTTGTTTCCCCAATTTTGTTTGTAAACTCAAATTTTATTAACCCTTGAGCTCTGGCGCTTGAATAGGCTTTCTTGAATAGTGATAGACCGTTATTTTTTTCTACTGCTACTAACGGAGGTAGCGCTAAAGCTTGCTCGACAGGTAATATTTCATCTAATTCAGATTCAGATGCATTTACCGTAGAAATAAACAGTGACAATAAGTCATTAGCTAGGCTTTTTTCTAATTTTTTGCTAGGGTCACGCAAAACTAGATTTAAATTATCAGCCCTTTCAACCGCTTGTGTTGGTAAAGAATTTGATGGCGGAGGTGCGGAAAATACAACAGATAAAGACATGATTAATGTGGATGTTTTTTTTGATTTTTTAACAGCTAAATTCATTAATTGTGAAGCCGATAAAACTTTATTCATTGCACTACTAAATCTGATTAAATTTAAATATGAACCGCTAACTACAAGCTTTATACCTTTTCCTTTTTGTTTAGCTACATCCGAATTAAGATCGATTGATTTCAAGAGAAGGCTGTATTTAGAAACCAAGGAGGTAATATTTGCTGATAATTCTGATTGAGTTTTTGCACTATTTTTTAATTGTTTAAAATATACTTTATTATTCGTTAAAGCTTTATTTAATCGATTTTCAATCTTACTTAACTGCAGTGTTGTATTATCATAACGACCTTTAGCTTCGGTAAATACTGTTTGATTATCTGATATATCAATAATTAGATAAATTAGCAAAAAGGAGACTAAAATCGACACCACAGAGGTAATTAATGATTTATTTTGAAGGGCATTCGAGTCTTTTGCAAAAATTGCTTTTATTTGCGACCCTATCTGCTTCAAATCTATTCCTTGTTTTAAGTCTATAGCCATATTCTTATTTTATCTCAAAAGATATTTCTAGGGTACTCATATTCCCAGATTTTGGTTCATTTATGTTTAAGAGCTGTACATTTTTAAATTTCTTACTCATATCATTCAATATATTTGATGATAAGCCTGGATCATTCACCTTTACCTCTATTACCGAGCTACCTTTTCTTAGGTGATTAACCCGGGTAATGAAACTACCCTTAGGAAAGCTGGCAGTGTAACTTATATCAAGCAATCTATTATTCATCAGCGCCGAGTCTTTTGTCCACCTAGATAAATCTTTTAGCTTCTTTTTTTGCTTGTTAAGCGTTTTTTGTGATTCAGCCGCATTTTCCTGCATCATAATAATATCCCCATTAGAGGGTAAATTTAGCATTAGGAATCCATAAAGAGCAATAGAAACAACTAAAATGACTGCAGAAACTATGCTTAATTTTTTCATTGCGGATGATGATTCACTTTTTTTCTTTTCTTTTTTTACTCGATCTTCTCTGTCAGGTAATAAGTTAATATTTGAAACTGCCGTGACAAATTTATAATACCCAAATACATCCAATTGCCTTGTAGCCAAACCAACTGATACTGCCAGTGATGATGGATTTTTT
>Ga0115001_10001614_pt1 | contig 17357 bp, 26 predicted proteins | sample ArcticOcean_MG_C_12_FD_89869 | JGI IMG/M metagenome (GOLD analysis project Ga0115001, IMG submission 89869) | Marine microbial communities from western Arctic Ocean - ArcticOcean_MG_CB8_130 | ecosystem: Environmental > Aquatic > Marine > Oceanic | place: Arctic Ocean: Canada Basin | collected... | reverse complement strand
CAACAGACACCAAAGATAGAAAGGCGCAACAATGTGTTTTATATTGTATTTTTCAAATAAACTTTCGTTGTAAGTGTTATCAAACACAACAGATTTATGTTTGATACCATGCTCTTCTAAATAGTTGTTCAGTTCTGTAAGTTCTTGTGGCTCGTGTATGTGTTCAAAAATTCTACATATAATAATCGAATCATGATTAGATGCTTCTTTTAATTTTTGCTGTAGTGTTTCAACACCGTGTTTGTTTAGTAAATCATCGTATTCAACAATAAAACTACTGTCGAACGGTGTATTAGCAATTAAAGGTATTAGATGTATGCCGCTATATTGCACATGCATCGCAATATTCTTCATATTCTGCATCGCTGGAAAATTCTTCTCTTGGTTTTTGTTCTTCTTCTGCTGATATAGTGTCGTCTATGCCTTGCGGTTGCACAGTTTCTTCTTCGCCTTTGAAATCGTAAGTGTTTTGATAGTAGGATGTTTTCCATCCTAGTTTGTATGTGTTAAGTAGATCTTTTAACATCACACTCATAGGCACTTCGTTGTTTTCGAACTGTGTAGGATTGTATGACCAGTTGCCTGATATAGATTGATCAAAAAACTTTTGCATCACTGATACTATATTAATGTATCCTTCGTTGCTTGGCATATCCCAAAGCAAAGTGTAATAGTTTTTAAGTGTTTGATACTGTGGCACCACTTGTTTTAGTGGTCCTTTTTTACTTTTCTTTATGGATAAATGAGCACGTGGAGGTTCAATTCCGTTAGTTGCGTTGCTTACAACAGAAGATGACTCTGATGGCATCTGTGCTGACAGTGTGGAATGTCTTAGACCGTGTGCTTTAATTTGTTTTCTAAGCCATTCCCAATCATATTGATATTCTACTTTTACAATTGAGTCTACTTCTTTTTTATAAGTGTCTATCGGCAGTATTCCATCTGAGTATTTTGTTCTATCAAAATAATCACATGCACCTTTTTCTTTTGCAAGATTATTTGATGCTTTTAACAGATAAAACTGAAATGCTTCTGTAAGTTTATGCGTAAGTTCCCATGCTTTAGGATCATTATATTTGACTTTGTTCTTTGCTAGATAATGTGCAAGACCAATATAGCCTATACCTAATGATCTTCTTGCTTTGGTTGATATTTCTGCTGCCTTCACAGGATAACCTTGGTAGTCAATGATTTGATCCAATGCTCTCACACTCAAATCACAGATAGTTTCTAATTCATCAAGGTCTTTTAATATGCCAACATTGACAGCACTTAAAATACAAAGAGCAATTTCGCCTTCTTCGTCATCTATCTTACTGATTGGTACTGTGGGTAAAGTAATTTCTTGACATAGATTAGACATACGCACAGCATCTTTGAAAGAAGAATGTGTGTTTGCATGGTCAATGTTCATTACATATATTCTGCCTGTTTCTGCACGTTCTTTGAGCAGTTGAGAAAACAGTTCCATTGCTCTGATTTTTTTCTTAGGTGTTTTTCTGTCGTTTTCGTATTTCAAATACAATTCTTCAAACTTGTCATTGTTGATACCAAACACATCATACATGTCTTTAACATCATGTGGTGAAAATAGAGTAATGTCTTCATCTTTTAACAGTCTTTCGTAAAATAATTTACATATTTGTATGGAGTAATCTAGTTTTCGCACACGATTATCTTCAGTGCCTTTGTTGTTTTTTAAAACAAGTATGTCTTCAATTTCTTGATGCCATATAGGAAAATGCACAGTTGCTGAGCCGCCACGTATACCGTTTTGTGTGCATGAACGCACTGTGGCTTCAAAAACTTTTAAGAAAGGAATAACACCTGTGTGTGCAACTTCGCCCCCTCTTATTTTAGAATTGATTCCTCTAATACGACCCAAGTTTAATCCTATTCCTGCTCTTTGTGCAATGTAATATCCCACAGCAGAATTGGAAGAAAAAATAGATGACAGTTTATCATCCACATCAACTAATACGCAAGAAGCAAACTGTTTAATTGGTGTACGCACTCCTCCCATCACAGGAGTAGGAATGTTTATTTGGAATGTTGATATTGCATCATAATATTTTTTTACGTAAGACAATCTTGTGTCTGCAGAATAATTTGCAAACAGAGTTGCGGCTATCATCATGTACATGTGTTGTGGAGTTTCATACACTTGTCCTGTGCTTCTATCTTGCACAAGATATTTGTCCATCACTTGTCTTAGACCTGCGAATGTAAATTCTAAATCTCTATCATGCTTAACCCATGTGTTTAGTTTTTTTAATTCTGTTTCTGTATAATTTTCTAAAATTTGTTTATCATACACACCACGATTTACATTTTCATTGATCACTTCTACAAAGTGCTTAGGTTGAAACTGACTGAATACTTCTTTGTAAATATTCCACAGTAAAAGTCTTGCGGCTGCATACTGATAGTTGGGTGCTTCTAATGTTATTAAGTCATTAGCAGAACGTATTAATATGTCCTGTATGTCTGTTGATGTCATACCAGTAGTAAACTGTATTTGTGAATTCATTTCTATCTGTGACGCACTCACCCCTGAAAGACCATCGCATGCCTGTTCAACTACGAAGTGCATTTTGTTAATATCTAAGGGTTCTTTGGAGCCATCACGTTTGGTTATTTGTATTTCTGTTGCTTTGTTCATGTTTATGTTTGGATAAGTGTCTTACTTATTATAAAGTCAAAAGGCTCTTTAGTAAACGATAATTTTTAACAGTTGTGTGGATAATTAGTCTTAGATATAATACAGCGTTCTATATTTAAAAGTAGCAGTTGAGCCTGTGCTGGTTGTTGCATACTGTACTGTGCCATTTTCAAGCACAGAAAGTGTTACACCAATTGCACCGTTCTCAGTAAACTCATCAGAGAATTGCACATCATTTACTGTGCTGGTGATTGTTAATTTGCCTATACGGAAGTTGGTGCCTCTTTTGATTTGATACTCTATAGACACAGTTGGTTCGTTTTGGTTGTCTATCTGTACAGCGTTAGTGGTGAATGGATCGATTAAATTTATTGCTGTTTGATTATCACCAAGCGTAATTGCGTTTGCTATTGGAGTTTCATAGTAAGCACTTCCGCCTATGTTTGCTTGTTTGCCAGGTCTGTGAAAATAGTTTCCGTAAGCAAAGTTATTGGCATGATCAAACTGTATGCAAGGCACTTCTGCAGAATCATCTGAATTAGCGCCAACATCTCTGAAAGAACAGCCGGCAATAATGTTACCATCAGGAGTACCGCCAGCATCATAAATTTTAACTGCTTCTGCATCAATCTTGTCAAACCTGCAACCTTCAATTAATACTCCAGAAGGGCCATCAATCTTGTTCACAGTGGAACCGTCGGTGGTTTCACCTAAATTAAATGCACGATACAGTATTGTAAACTCGCAACCTAAAAATAACACATCTTGAACATCCTCATCAATGTTTACAGCATACTCTGATTGTGTGAAGTGACAGTTAATGAAACTGATCTGTTTGGTTTGCAAAGCATTTGTAGATTTAATTTCAATAAGACCAACAGGATCTTCAGAAAGACCTTCCTGTTGTGTGTATGTGCTAGTAAAAGCACACGCATCAAAGTTAACGTGTTCAGCCTGTGATATGATCACAGCACTGACTTTGTTGTCCATCTCAAACCCTATTGACTGTATATTAATGTCCATAGGTTTTTCTGCACCGCCACTGCCTATGTCTGCACTAGTGTGTCCTTGAGAGTCTGCTGTTTCCATAAGTTTATTTTGTGAACTGTCTGTAAGTCTAAATATTGAGCAATGAGCACCGTCACCTACAAGGTCTAGGTGTGGGTAAAGTTTTATTGTGCCACTGTTTACAATGTACACACCACCGGGTACATAAATTTTTCTTTTTTCTTTGCCTGTGGTTTCAACAGTGAGTGTATTTTCTATTGCTCTGTTGATGGCGGCAGTATCATCAGTTGTTCCGTCACCCACAGCACCAAAGTCTTTAATACTAATAAAGTCGTCTAGTTTTTTTTGCAAAGTTCTTACAATAGGTGCATTGCTGTCTACACCTGTCACTACAGGAGCGTTGGTGTTGCCTCTTAGAGTATAAGTGTTTGCAGTTGTTAAAATATTATCGTCTTCAGTGATAATTTTGGTGTTGCCAATTTCAGGTGCGCCATCTGTTACAGTGCCATTTCCTATAAACAGTTCTTGTGTGTCCACTGCCCAACCAAATTCTCCGGCTGCGAGTTGTGGTAAAGACTCTTTTAACCCTCTACGGTGTTGTATGCGGCTGATTTGAGTGATGGCCATTTGTTTTATTTATAGTTTATAGAACTGCTCTACTCGAGCGAGCCACTTGTTTAGCCAATATTCGTAGTGACTTGGTTCTAGATCAAACTGCTGATAGTTTAGATCACGTGAACACATAAAGATGTGTCCTTCACGTATTTTTGTACCATACACTTCGTTGTGTGCTTCTGCATAGGCAACTAGTTGCAGATAGTAATCTTCAACCCAGTCTTTTTTCTTTGGTTTGTTCGTTTGTTTGAAATCACAAATTGCAGGATTACCTTTGTACACAGCCACCAAATCTGCAGTGCCTGAATATAGACCAGGGAAATACAATGATTGTTCAATGCCCCACACTTCATCCACTTGTGTTAGTGCGTTTTGTATTATAATGTCGGCCATCTTGTTTGCTTGTTGATGCACAAGATTTGTGCCTGGGATTCTTGTTTCTCCTACCAAAAATCTTTCTAAATTATTGTGCATGGCTGAACCAACTCCACTTGCTTCTCTAACCACTCGTTGTGCTTCTTGTTCGCCGACTCGTTTTTTCCATTCATCTAAATGGGTCATGTCTTTTGTTTTTGATAGGATTGTGGTCACTGATGGTACTTTATTACCGTCCGGTAATTGATACACTCTTGATCCTTCAAGATTGATTTGTTTTAATGTGTGGTAATCGTGTGTTTGTACAAACGGTGGTGCTTTTATATCATTGGTATTCAAAATTTTGAAACTCCTTATATTTGTTTAACAGAGTTGCTCCGTTTTTAAGATGAAAACTGGTTGCCATTTCTGTGCAAGGTGACAAAGTTACAAATCTTTTGATGTCAGAGTTATTCTGTTCGATGTGTTCTTTTACTCTAAGTATAATCTCTGTGCCGGCACCTTTGGTGTAACTCCACACGGTGTAAAAAGTTGCCACTGTGTTGCCTGTGATTCTTAATTCATCTTCGTTGGTAGGTACTTGATCGTTGTAAGCCACACAGATTATAGCATCTACACTTTTGCCATTGTAAGTGTGAACAAATGTTTGATTGGGTGTGTGAACTCTGAAAGCAAGTTCAATGTGTGGTCTAACTGGATCTCGAGTAAAAAGTTGGTGTTCGTGGGGTTCTATCAGTCTAATCATAAAAAATAGTATACACTATTATGAGCGTTTTTTCAATGCTCTTTTGGCCATTTTACTTACTTCATCATTGCCGTTGATATCCATCATGTTGCCGTCCTTAGGCTCAACAACTGTGTCCAAAGTAATTTTAGTTCCGTCAAACGATTTGATTAAATTTTTAATGATAGGATTAGACATCATGGCTTTTATAGTATCGGGATTTATGTCTAGTCCCCTATCGTCCATAAAGTCTGATAGTGCATCTATAGGAAGTTGAGCGCCTAATTTTCTTGCATCTGCTTCTTGTTTGAAGTATTGTAATACAGAGGCGAGTTCCTGTGCATAGTTTTCTACTTCCAAAATAAGCATGAAATTATCTTTCTGCTCTGCCTAAAGGTTCTTCACCACCGGCAGCAGGTTCAGACGCACCAAAGTCACCTTCGATGTCTGCATCACTTTCGATGTCTGCATCACTTTCGATGTCTGCATCCATGTCGATGTCTGAGTCACCAACCATCGGTGCAGGAGTTTCTCCTTTAACGATTGCAACTGAATCTTGTGCACCTTGTCTTGCTGTACCAAGTGCATCTTCCAGTGCCTGTAATGTTGGCACAATTTGATTTTGGAATGACATTGCTTGTTCTTGTCCAAGTTCATTTGTCATTCTATCAACAAGTTCTAGCACAGATGATGATTTGATTTCTGCAATCTTTTCATACATGTCTGTAATTTGATCTACTACATCCTGTGAAGCAAGTAGAATTTCTGAAGTTTCCATTTCGTTCTCTAATAGAGATCTTAATGCTTTTGAATAAGCGTTGGATTCATTGCGTCCAACGATTTTCTGTAGGTTATTGAATCTAGTCACTGCTGACGCTCCTCCTCTGATAAATGTGTCTAGTTTGTCTATGATGGGCATAAAGCCTTTCATAAGTGGGGCTGGCACTGAACGCCCTGCTTTTGCTAATTCCAATGCTCTTTTTGCTTCGGAAAAATTTGTATTACCTACCAACAGTCTTAGAGCCGCCATCTCTTTGGCACCTAATCTATATGGCGTTTCTGTAACTTGTCCTGTGATGGCTGTTCTCATTGCCTCAGTGACTGCTGTTAAATCTTTAACAAGTTGTTCGATTTCTTTTTTTCTTTTAGGATATTTTTTTTCGAGTTCTTGTTTGTTCATGCCATTCTGCATGTCTTGTACAAGTTTTTTAAATTCAGGAGCAACCATGTCATCTAGATCGCCGTCACTTTCGCCCATGCTTTTTACTGCTCTAATATCTACTTCGAATTTATTACCATCTCTATCTGTGTAAGTGATGCTAGTTTCATTCTCATTTCCACCACCGCCTGTTACAGTGTAACCTTTGCTCATTAAATATTTGTGAAATGCTTTAGCATCATTATTTTGATCTTCCATGCTAACCTTTTGTCCAACTTTGGCTTGCACTGGATTGTTTGAATTGTTTTGATCTTTTGCTTTGATTGAAAGATTGCCTTGCTCGTCTGTGTCAACATCTACACTTTTTGAATCAACTTTTGTTGTGACGCCTGGTTTTGTTGGATCTTCAATCTCTATCTCGTTGCCTGTTATCTTTTTTACACGCATTTCTTGTTCTTTTACAATTGCATCATGAAGAAGTTTATTTTCAAGGTATTTTGGATTTTGTGAGTTAGAGTTAAATGCCATCGCTGTTTCAAATGCTTTCATCGAATCTTTTACTGATTCTCTAAACAATTGTAATGTAGTGTCCTCAATGTCTGAAAGGTTGATCTCTTGACCAAATCTTTCTGCTATAATCTTGCTCAATCTAGAGGAAGAAAAGTAATCAATGTTATCTAATTTCATGGTGCTACGATTATTTATAAAAGGTACCTGTTCATTTTAGAGGGTCATGGATTTATAATAGACATTAATTTTATCGTCAATTAACTTCAGTCTGTCTTGTACAAACTCTATTGCTTCTTTATTTGGATTCTTTTTGAGTTTTAATCGTAGATATTCACAGAATAACGGACCAAACTCTTTGTCTAATTTCAATAATTGGTTTAATTTTTTACGTAAAGTCTCTGTAAACTGGTTGCTGATAGTAGCAATGCACACAGCCACCTTGTAATTAGCAATATCTTTTTTAATAGGTATCCTGTGTTTGCTGAAAACATCATATGTGTGTGTGTGATTACGAATCACAGCACAATCACCAACTATGACACCATTTTTTATGGATTTAGGCACATATTTTATAATATCAGTTGAGCGAGTTAATCGCCATATGCATCTTCTGATAAAGCTCTCAATACGTTTGATTTGCACCATGGTTGAATATCGGGGTTCTTTGTCCTACTCTTATCATATACTACAAGATGTTTGCGCCAAAGTAAATCGATTACTGTCCAATCATCTATTGTAAACATTTCCACTGTGTGGTTTTCGTCTACTAACTTGTTTAGTATAGTTTCTTCACTAGAGTCTAGTGATATGGCGTAATATTTAAATTTTACTCTCAAAGTTATCTTCTTTTGTTCAATACTCTGAGTCTACGTGATGCTGGATTAGAACGTTTGGTACGCTTGGCCTTACGCACCATCACTGAGCCTTTGCGAGCCCTAAGTTGTTTCATTCTAATTCTTGCTTTGATGTTAATCGGTTTGTAACACTGATCTGGTTTGGCAACAATTCTGCCTTTTCTTTGGCCACTTGTACAACGGTACTTTCTAACAACCTGAATGCCTTTACGACCCCAGATTTGTTTTTCATCTAAGATCTCCTCTGCAAAAACTTCAAAAATTTTCATAAACTTGGTAATATTAAGATGGCGGCAATCACTGTGGACAGTATGCCACCTATCACTGTGGCTGTTGCACCTATTATAACTTTGGATGTTCTTTTAGATTCCGACACCATAACATCTTTTAGGCTGTTCACAGCAGTTTCAACATTTTCTAATCTCTGTTCCAAACGATAATATCTTTCTGCACAAAGATCTACATGTGCTTCTAAACTTTTCTTTTCCGAGTCGTATTGTAGTGCAGTTCTTATCATAATTCACAGCGTCCTTCCTAACGCTCTATTAGGTGCCTTGTTGCCTATGTTTGCCGTGATCTTGTTGCCTACGATAATATTTATCAAAGGTCTTGTAGATAAAAGTACAAGTTTTTAGTTTTTGCATTTTTGGTATCAAACACTGCTGGATTAATTGTGACAGAATCCATAAGAGAAGTGATCACTGGTACTTGATGCAAATCGTCAATGAGTCCTCCTAGTGGTCCTGATTTGTTTCCATACACCGCCATCTGTTCCACAACAAAAGACACCATCCAAACATTTTGTTGGCCGCCAAAGTCTTCTCCAAAATTGTAGTCCTCCATAGATTGATATCCCATTGTGGTGTATGTGTAACTGAGTGGATTGGCACGCAAGGCAATGGTTTGCAACAGCGTATTATAGTTCTGTTGTTGTAGTGCAGAAGTGTCGGACACATCTACTAATGTGTAGGCTACAATGTGTTGATGCATACAAGTATTTTATAGTAAAAGGAAGTAAGAGTAAAGCGGTTCTGGAATAGAACCGCTCTAACGTGTTTATTATTATATTGCGGCCGCTGTTAAGATACCGTAGTCTGTATCAGTTACAGTAGCACTTGAGATTGTTGCAGTCACACCTGGTGAAGATGTACCGTTAAGTAATCTGATGTCTACTTGTAGTACTGCCGCTGTTGGCGCAGTGTCTGCTCTTACAATGTAAGATTTCTGTGTGCCTGAGTCTGCTAAAGGACCTTCTGCTAGAATGTTACAGTGTTGTTCAATTGTCTGTCTTACTAATTCAAGACCTGCAACGTCTGAACTTGCAGATGGGTCACCTACTTCAGACGCCATTGTGTTAATAAAGTCTACTGTGAACATTTTATACTCTGGGTATCCATGTTCGATATTAGTCTTGTGACTAAAGTTGTTTTTTGCTATTGGCATTGTTTTATCTCCTTGGTTCTCGCTCCGAGAACGTTTGCAAATATTTAGTTGGCATTTGGGAGTTTAAAGTGAGTGTTTAAGGGCGATGCATAACACCGCCCTTTGATATGTTATTAAGCGGCTTCTACAGCCACATCAGGAGTGACCACGCCAGTTTGCCATGCTAGTAAAATTACTACCGCAACAACTGCCGCCCATACCCATTTGTTTTTAATCCAGTTCATGATTGCTCCTTATTTGTTCTTGTAGATATTGTACAAGATCCAAACTGCTACTAACCCAATTAAGCCTTGTGAACTCAATGAACCTAGTAAACTTTGGATGTTTCCTATTACCGAAATGTTAGGCCAAAAAGGAATTCCTTGACCGTTGAATAGTATCTCCAGGACAATGCCCAGAGCAAGTAATGATACACCAACATCTGCTAACGCTGATGACCATGATTTGATAGATTTTAATATCTCCATCTTGTCTCCTATAAACTGACTTATTGTATCAGTAACTATTATTATATGGTCTACAAAAAAAAATTAACATACCTTATTTGGTTTTAGATACCTGCAGACTGTGAAAAAAATTTAATATAGTCATAAAAAAAGGGGGAATAAACCCCCTTTTAAATTAGTTTTCAGTGCAGATTATACTGCGCCTCTTCCATCAAACATTCCGATAAGAGTAGATGTAGCATCTGCTAAAACGTTTGATCCTTCAGCTGGCAGTGTTCTGATGATCACACCAACATCATTTGTTGTTGAGTCATCTGATAGGATCGCTTCAATGTCTGCTTTTAGGTCTGCGATTGCACCTGTTTGAGCAGTTGTTCCTGATGTTGATGCACCTGCTGATGCTGGCTCATCAAAATTTTCAATACCACCTTCAACGATGTACTGGTACACGTCAATTGATGCACCATCGTCGATTCCTGATGCGGCTGTGTTATCAATAGTATTTGCTGTTCTATTTAAGTAGTAAGAACATGCTAGTAATGATCCACCGTTTCCAGCGCCTGATTGGATGACTTGTGTGATTTGTTGGAAAATAGATCCTTCTGATTCTGGGGTTGTTGCTGTTTCGTCGATTGTATTATGGAACACAACTTCGATAAAAGTTAAATCTTTACCACTGAAAGATTGTCTTCTTATCACGTTTGTGCTTCTGTTTTTGCTTATAGGCATTTTTAGAGTACTCCTTTATTTTTATATTCTCTTTTTTGCAAAAAGTTTACTAATACTTATCTGTCACTCTACTGAATACGTTGATATACCCTGAGAAATTGTGCGGAACAGCCTGTTTATACGGGTTTATTCAGCGGCCCACTGTTTTTGTGCATTTAGATTTGCACGAGAAAAATCTAATCTATCTATAAGTTTAGTTGCTTGACCATCACTGTCTATGGCCACATATCCTTCTGGATTTGTTACTTTATAGCCTTGATCAGTTTTTATAAATTGTTTTGTTGCTTGGACACTGTTTATTTTTTTAAGTATTTGATTTTTTAGTATCACAGTTTGATTGTGTATTTTAATAATATCTTCTACGCCTTGTTGGTTTTCAGCAAACAGTTTGCCCATAATAGCAACCATTTGATCTCTTTTGTCTTTTGCTTTGTCAGTTTTTAATTTTTCTTTGGCCTGTGCTTGTACGTCTCTGTAATAGTTTAGATATTTCTGCATCATCTGTTTAGGCTCCTGTACCAATTTACCGCCTCGTACCATTTTGTTGATGAACTGCAACATATACTGCACAAATTCTTTGTTAGTGGACAGTTTCATCCACAACGGCATAGGAACTCTGTCTGCTAGACCATCTAGTTGTGCAATCGACGTTTTCAATACTCTTACTTCGTTTTCTGTAAAGGTTACCCCAGATGCGTCCTTGTAGTATGCATCATCATACCAGACAGAACCGTCACCTCCAAAATTAGACACGTCAACTCCGAATGTAGCATTCATGTTGTCTAATGAATCTCCTTCATAGGCTGTGTGGAACACAATGCCTATTTTGGCTGTGGTAACTTGTTTGTACAGTTTAGAATTTTTTTGAACAGCATAGGTAATTGTATTCGGAGTAAATGTTATAAACGGTTCGTCGTCTATTCTTTCAGGTTTAAGATCACCTGGAGTAAACATTAGATCTCCTTGCACAATACCTGGAATAGTTAGTTTTTCAAGATACCTATGAGCATATTTTAATTTTTTGTTAAGTCCGCCATCTGGGTGATTTTTATCTATGTCAGCAAAGGTGTAATTTACCTTGGGTATTTTTGAATTGAACACTGCTTTTGTGCCTACAAAGAACTTGCCGTTTAGAGGATCTTTGCCACAAACAATTGCAGGTGCACCGTCCCATTTAACTGTGGCTCTAACTGTTGCGTTAGATGAACCACCTAGCATGTCAACAAGACCGCTGAGATATCTCACTGCTGATTTTGCACCCACTAAGCCGTTGCGAATTATATCTTCTTCAATGTGATAAAGATGCACATTGACATCTTCAGTTAAAAATTGACTAAGTCTCATCTTTTCTTGCTAGGCTACGATAGAATTTTTTTGAATCCAGTGATTTGAGTGAATTAATAAACTTCTTATGCAGATCTACTGCCTCTTCCTTGGTGTATACTTTGTAGAATTCTTGCACTATGTTGATAGCAGACTCTAAAACATGTTGGCTTTTGCTTTCTACTATATTTTTTCTAGTCGACCCGGGTGCGGCTGTGGAAATTTCTTCTAAAATTGATCGGGTGGTTTGCTTCATATCTATATTTAACCTACTTATAAATATTGCAAAGCAACACAGAATAGGTATCAAAATGAATTATACTTTGAAAAAATCAATAAGTCAACTTCCACTTAAAACTAAGCAGGGGTTATTTGCTCGTTTGTCAGAAATTGCGTACAATGATAAAAAAACTGCTACAGCATATGCTAAAACTATAGGGTTCACTAAAGTTAAATTCTTTGACATAGGCGGCGCTCAAGCATACCTGTTTTCAAACAAAGACGACTGCGTGGTAGCATGTCGTGGCACACAGCCTACACAATGGAATGATATCAAAGCAGATCTTAATGCACTAATGGTTAAATCAGACACTGTGGGCAAAGTACATTTGGGATTCAAACGTGAAGTAGATGATATTTGGGCAGAACTAGAATCTAGTATCTATAAAATTGGTGCAAAGAAAACCCACAAACAGGAGATTTGGTTTACAGGCCATTCACTGGGAGCAGCCATGGCCACAATCATTGCTTCTAGATGTTATGAAGATCTAAAATGTCCGGATCCACAGGAACTGTACACATACGGGTCACCAAGAGTGGGCAATAAAACCTTTGTTAAAACTTTATCAGTAAAGCATCACAGACACGTCAACAATAACGATATTGTTACAAGAGTGCCGCTTTGGTTCATGGGTTATAGACATGACGGAGAACTGCACTACTTCAATTGCAATGGCAAAGAAGTAAAACTCACAGGATGGAGCAAGGCCAAAGACAGACTCATTGGCATGTGGCGTGGACTTAAAAATCTATCAATTGATTCTTTCAGCGATCATGCAATTGGTCAATATGCTGAACAGTGTGAGCGTTAAGAATAATCTTTAAGAGGCCCGCCATACTGCTTGCCTTTGATCTTTTTACCACTAACCGTAACTCTTTTAGAACCTATCTTGTGAGATTTTTTCCCATCTCTGGCTCTGTATCCTTGTGATTTACATGAAGCCAACCATGATGAAGGCAGTGCAGAATCAGGTTTCGAAGACCTGCAAACTTTGGCTGGTGCTGGTCCTATTACTTCTAGTGCTTTCATCGTGATATTTATTGCTTCACAGGGCACCATATAAGTATTTGCATGGCAGTCACAGTAACATGGGATACATGGTTATCGGATCAAGAAATAGAACAACAATTTGATGCCACTACAAGATTCTGTTTGATTCATGAACCTCCTAATGAGCCTGGTGGTGGCACCGCATATGGATATCAAGCAGAAATTTTAGACAGAGGGTTTACTTTTATGGATCAGATGATGACCACATATCGCAATGTGCAGTTCCTTACCAAATGGTGGCATCCTAAAATGAAAGACTACGACAATGTTGCATTTTATCCTGGCGGAAGTTTTCTGTTTCTTCAGCCTCAGTTTCCAAATCGGCCTCTCAACCTACCAATTCATTATAATAAAACTGTTGAATGTATGGTTAGTGGTGGCACAAAAAGAATCAATAGGATACTTGCAGGTTATTGGTTGGCCAAACACATGCCCAAAGAAAAACTTTTAAGCAATTGGCAAGAAGTGTCAGAGTTACATGAAGTTGTTGAAGTGATCAATAGATCGCCTTATTACAAAAAGTCCCACATCAAACATAAAAGATTTTTGCCCACAACCTTCATACCAAGACCTGCAGGCACTCAGGCAGAAAGAATATTACACCTGTTTTTAAATCACCAGGTGCCGAACTATCATAACAGATCATTTGTGTGTATGGTGCCTGAGTCAGTTGGTGTAGAGTTAGGTTGTATTCTCACTGAAAAAACAATCAAAGCATTTGCTGGCAAGAACTTTTTACTATCATTGGGCAATTATAAAGTAAATGAACTACTAAAAGACTTGGGGTTTGAAACATTCGATCATTTGTTGGACAATTCACATCTTGATTTGCAAGATAGATACGGCATGACCATCTGCGGATTAGAAAACAACAAAGAGTTAATGTGTGATTTTGATAGACTACAGACAGCATACCATGAAAACATACAGATGATTGAACACAACTACAACTTGGCCACAAACAGCAACTCTTTAATATACAAATACAAAAAAGAAATTCAACTACTGCGAGAGATGAAAAAATATCTTATAGATGACTCGGGTGAATTAGCCTGCAATGATTTAGCTTGCGAAACATTCGAAGGTCTTTGGACATAGGCCCCGCTATTGCACATAGGCCCCGCTATTAGGTATTGACCTATCTGAGGCCTTTAATTTTTCTTGCCTTGGATCTTCTAAGTGGATTGACTTTTTTTAGGATTTTGGTCACCGGAGAGGTTCTCATGGTACTTGCTCTTTTAACAGCGGCTTGGCCTCCTCTTTGTTTTCTAGTTCTTTTGGCATTTATCCTTCGTTGAATGTCGATAGGCTTGTTGCAAGTGGCTGGGTCTGCAACAACACGTCCTTTTCTAGGACCTGAAGTGCATCTAAATTTTCTTTTTATTTTTGTGGTATTGCCACCACGTCTATCACGTGCAAAAACACCTCTGGATGCTTCTTCAACATGATCAAATAATTCAAAAATCTTCATCAGTGCTATTTATAGGATGTCAGTACAGGCGTCAGTACACCTGTCAGTACACCTGTCAGTACACCTGTCAGTACACCTGTCAGTACACCTGTCAGTACACCTGTCAGTACACAAGAGTTGGATAGGTTGCAATCTGATGAAACAATATTGCCCAGATCAATATGGTCATCATGATGGTAAAAAATTCTTTCATAATTTTTGTTGGTATTTTGTTTGGTCACAAGTTACCACCATCTTCCAGCCTCCTTCACCAGATCCATTTTCCGAGGCATGTCCATTCGTCTAGACGGCCTCTTGTTAAGATATTAAACTCAAGATAAAATACTGTCAACCATCCATGATCAACAGATGTTAGTGGGTTGACAGTTTTGGTAATGGACTTATTATAAGAGTATGAACAACGCACAAGGAGGTCAAATGTTGACATATAAAAACAAAAAGGCAGACGATAACTTGACTACATTTATTATGGGGTCAGACAATCCGGAATTTTCAGTTAGGTTTGAAAAGTTTATGCAGGCCGTGGAAATCCTCAACAACGAACACACACAGAGGTGGACTCATCTACACACAAGAAATCCTCGTGTTGAAGCAACCTGGGGCAAGAAGTACATTAAATTGACCTACAGAGAGTCAGGTCATGGTAGAGTGTATGGGTTTGTTGATATGACCAATGGTAACATTCTTTATCCTGCAGGCTATAACCAACCAACCAAAAAGAATCCAAGAGGTAATATTTGGAACGATGACTATGGCGTCAAATGTTTAGGTGACTATGGTGTTGGATATGCTGGACAAACTTTCCCAAATGATTGGATTGTAGAGATTGTAAATGGTGAGTAAAACTGTCTTTATAATAGGAGCCATGGCAGTGGGCATTATATTTGCCTCTTATACTTTGGATTTGAAAAAGTATAAGATTGAAACTGAGTATTGTTTCGGTGATGAATGTATGACCATGGTTCAAGAAGATTTTGTGATGTCTAAGAAAGAATGCGAAGAAGTAAGACAAGATCTTGAAGATGAATTTGCTGATCAGTCAATAGATGTGCGATGCGTCGCAGAGGTTGACACTCTTGGTAATGATCATACAATAGTATTAACAAACTAAAAAGGACTAGGAGGTCTAAACATGATACAGAAATACAACTTTAAAAGAGGGGAACTTATAGAAGCCATCCACTCAATGAGCAAAGATGATCTTGATTTGGTTATCGAAGCGGTGAAGCAGAGAAGAACTTATCTTCATAAACAGAATGCCAGAGAGATGCAGATAGGTGACTATGTGGAGTTTGATGGTAAAAATGGTCGTTCACTGAAAGGCAACGTGGTCAAGAAGGCAATCAAATACATCATTATTGATTGTGACAACGGTCAAAGTTGGAGAGTGCCAGCAGGTGCATTGAGGAAGGTGGCCTAAATGACAGTAATAGTTGAAATCAATCAAGACGATCTAGGCAAGAATGTCTATCGTAAGAAGGTATATTACACAGTGATGATTGAGCAAGAGGTCCTTGCTCAGTCACAAGATGAGGCAGACGAAATGTTCTTGAACAACGGTGGCATCAATCATGATGCCGTTGATGATGTAGCGACAGCACAGGATGGCGTTGAAACTCTGATTGTAGAAGCCACATATCACGACAGTGGTGACAGCATCTATCGTGGCAAGGTTGTTTATGAAGATGACGAATATGCTGAAGAAAATGGTACGGTCACAGTAGATGAATGTGCCCTTGAAAAGGAGACAGCATGATGCCAGATAACACAAAAGAAATCGACAACAAAAAGTCGAGCAATCCAATGGCTTCGATCATTGATGTAGAACGTAGATCCGGTGAAGCGGTGGATCAGTATCCAGAATTCTTCGGATCAGTAGAACACCAAAACACCATAGATGAAGTCAAGGCGATCGTAAAATCGTTCTTTCCATCCTACAAGGAACTCTATGTGAATCACAGAGTCAATCGAGGACACCCGATGACTGTGATCAAAGTGGCAGAGCCAAAATTTCCAAACACTCTGCCCACAAAGACCAAGGAGAGGGTGTACAAGGAACCTCTAGAGAGATTGGGTGTGGAGACCGTGTTCGCCAAAGGCACTAACTCATACCTGTACAGGATTAAACACAAGGAGACAGCATAATGACCACATACACAATCAAAGCCAACGAAACTTTCTTCAAAGAAGTCTCTGACTTCAATCCTAATCTGGCAACTAACTTAAAAAATAAGTATGGTTGGACAGATATATTAGTGAAAAGGAGGGATTATGGAAGTTTATCACAACGATCAGGACAACGTCAAAGAGTTAAAGAGACATCTTTTAATTCAAAAAATTAAGAAAATATTAAAATGGTTTTGTTTCTGGAGATAATAGGTGCCACTGCCTTAATAGGAACAATCATAGGATTGAATCTTATGGTGCTTCTTGATATAGGCAATAAAGAGGTCAAAGATAAAGATTAAAAATTTCATTAGACCTCCAATCAATGAAACTGAGGCTCGGACTTTATTGTTCGGGCCTCAGTCGTCTATTATAAATTGGGATTAAAAACGTATTCTTGCCAAGATTCAAAAAGAATTGATCCTGTTTCATGTATATTTTTGTCTGTATGAATTAGATTTTGATGAAGATGATCATAAAGTTTTTCCAACATTCTGAATTGAGACGATTTTTTTAATGGTATAATTTTATTGATTTGGGAT
>Ga0115001_10001612_pt1 | contig 17366 bp, 9 predicted proteins | sample ArcticOcean_MG_C_12_FD_89869 | JGI IMG/M metagenome (GOLD analysis project Ga0115001, IMG submission 89869) | Marine microbial communities from western Arctic Ocean - ArcticOcean_MG_CB8_130 | ecosystem: Environmental > Aquatic > Marine > Oceanic | place: Arctic Ocean: Canada Basin | collected... | reverse complement strand
GGTCATAACACTTTTTATAATTTAGGATGCATTCATCCAAATTCCGTCCGTCTGTTTTAATGTATGCTATATAGACATTTGGATAGTGTAAGTCTGTGAAGTAGATATCAGTCGAAACTTCGATCGGATACTGCATGAGTAACTCGTTAAATACATGGTCAATAGTGCCGACCTTGACCGCACGCCGAGATTCCGGAATGTGGGGTAGGGTAGTATAAGAAGCCATCCAATCAGGCTGCGCATCGTAAGTTGAGACGTAGAAGTGGTTGGGTATGATTTCAGGGGCGTAATTGTCCAAGAGATTGTCCAAGGACTGATCCTCGGGGAGGTCTTGATAACTGGCTTTACCCTTACCAAGGAGGTAGTTGTGACCGCCGTAGCGGCTCATCATTTGTTGCATCATAATCGTATATTTACAGGTTTATTTAAGAGCGTCTTTGCTGCTTAAATAATGCAAATTTACGGGGTTTTTAGCAACGATTTTTAGCGCAATAATTAATTTTAAATTAAAGAATTTTTTTATCATAAAACACTATATGGTAACAATTTATGGTATTAAATTACTTGCATCTTTTAAAATTATTTACGTAATTCTACAATCCTGTATTTAATTAAAAAAACATGAGAAATATTAATCATATAAGGCAATCACTGAATGGAATAGATGCACTCGTTGACGTGGACCCAATCAAGAAGAGATCAGGCAACGAGGATGGAGTAATTGTAAGGACAAACAATCCTATTGGTGCGGATGAACCATTTAATGACAATATTAGAGACATCTATACCGATAAGGACTACAATCCTCAAGACGGTGGTTTTAAAAGTTATGATGACGTCTATGATGACATAGATGGGGAAAATGATCATAGTGAAGAATTGGATGACTTTGATCCATTGATTGAACATGGCGCCGAGGCGGATGATAAGTTGCCACTTTTGGGTTATGACGAAGATGAGGAAATACGCCAGAATATTGAAGAAAATGGCACTGATGCTTTAGGCTATTACCGTTCATTTCACATCACCGGAAAGCAGTGGGGGGTTTTTATTACCGCCAAAGGTTTATTTCATATGGCCAAACATTTCGCGTCTTTGGGTTTGTCCAATGAGATAGCTTTTAAAAATGCATTTCAGCTAATATTAAGCCATGAATTATTTCATTTTTCAGTAGATTATGCTTTGAGCCAGTTAGAGATAATTTTAGGCGAACCGCTTTGGATACCTAAAACCAAATCCGAGCTAAGTAAGAACCCAGATTACCTAACTACAGAGGAAAAAATGGCTAATGCTTATATGCAGTGCAGGGCAAGAACTGGGCGTCCTGATTTAGATATTAAAGGTAAGGCTAAACTACTAAAGGAGTTTATAAAAAGCCAACCAGCCGGCTACAGGGATTCATTAAACGTGAATCGTTCCAATTTTAATGAGAATCTCAGTCGACTAGGCCGTGATTTAATATCTGAAGCGATAAATGGTGGCGCCTCGTTGCGTTCTTATGGAATATTAAGCCGATCATTTGAATGGCCCGCTATGTTTCAATATCGGCCACAAGTTGATTGGAGATATTGCCCAATTTTTATTTTAGATGATTCACACAAATCTATTGGTAAATTACCGGATGACCATGTCCAAGCATTTGCGGCTATTGACACTATCAGAGAGACTTCGAAATTTCTTAAGATGTTGACTAAGTTGCCGTATATTATTCAGGCGAAATGGGTTAAGACAAAGTCTAGCCTGAATATTGGAATCCGAACAGGTCATGATTTCAAAAAGTGGCCAAAGGGTGGTACAGATGTGTTTTCGATTAGAGTAGATGCAGCAGTCAGAGTCCATCTCTGGTATGATCGAGCTAATAAAGGATGGTCCGCAATCGAGATTGGTAAACATAAAGAGATGGGTCACGGCTGACGTATAATAGCTAGCTATTTATATTATTTCGGTAGCTAAGATATAAAATAGCATGCTATATGGTCCACCCGGAGTGTATTAGCTCGTAAATATAGAATGCTATTTAGTGAATCTAGCTAGCTGGAGAGTAGCTACGTGAGCTAGGTAGTAAAATAGCATGCTATTTAGTGAATCTAGCTACCTGGAGAGTAGCTACGTGAGCTAGGTAGTAAAATAGCATGCTATTTAGTGAATCTAGCTACCTGGAGAGTAGCTAAGTGAGTAGGGTAGTGAAAATAGCATGCTATTTACTGCTATATATCTAAGTGATCGCGATAGTTCGTTAAAATATCTCACTATTTAACATCACGGCATTGTTTAGCCATTCTGGACGTATCTTTGATCTTCCACTGATTAGGCCAAGGACGCGTAGAAATAAAACAATGTCTAAACCTGAAAATAGTCGAACAGGATAGTTGTCAGCAAAGATTTCTTCCTGAGCTGTTTTTGTGTAATATGATGTAGTTATAAAAATCCCGTATTCGCCACGTTGTAGCCTAGCTACAAGGCGCGAAATGTCGGTAGGGCCTACGGAGTTTGTGCTTTTGTAGCGCTTCGCTTGGCCTTTGAAAGATATTTCATAATGCAGGGGAGATGGAAATATGAGTTTCCCAAAAAAGTCTAACCCGCCGTCTTTAACTAGACGTGTTGCTTCTATGTTATGCTGTATCCCTGACTCTTTTGAGAGCTCTTGAAGTAGAGAGGTGCAAAAACGCTCAAATTCTTCAGGAGTTAACCTGTAGACTTGGTCTAATATTTCCGCATCGTCACTTCTAGGATCAGGGATTTGTTCGGCTGTGCCGCGTATTAATTTTCTCCATAAAAATAGTTTTCGAGTGTTTCCCTTTAAGTAATCAGTCCATACTTTTGGAGCTAAGAGGTCTTTGTCATTACTAACTTCGCTACATGTTCTTGAATGTATCCAGTCCAGCGGGACTTCTTCAATATCAAGAATATTAAGGTGTGCGCGGAAATTTTTAATTGGGAGGCCTTTGTCCTCATACCAAGTTATTTCAAGCTTCTCTAAAACGCAAAGACCACTGAACTGAACATACCCTTTTTTGGTTCTAGTAAAGTGCAGTATTGGGGGAATGGAGTCATACTTTTTAAGTAGCACAGCATCATGGACTTTCTCTAGTATGCGATTCCCTTTGAAGTCATTGTGTAATTTCGTGCGTTCCTTGAACTTCGCATCACCCCAGTATGAAATTTGACCTGTAGTGTAATCGACAATGTCCTCCCACGGATTGTGGTGTTTCTGGGAGAATCGGGTGGTGGTCAATATCAGTGCTGCTGGTAGATCATCTAGATCTTTTTGTAATGCTTTTGAGGCATACCTCTTAGTGCGTATGCCTCCCGCGTTTCCAATGCCAACGCCTTTTGTATTATTTTCAACTATGGTGTTTAGCCAATCCATGAACTCATCGCCTGCGCCTATCTTGCCTGCGTCGCTGTATTGGTGACCTATGCGGTATGTGTTGTTCATAGAATCTTTCTTATTACTTGGGCGATTTGAAAAGCAAGGTAGGGCGGCACCGCATTTCCGACTTGTTTGAATTGTTCAGTGCGTGGCCCGCAGAATAAATAATCGTCTGGAAAGGTCTGTAAACGTGCTGCTTCACGGACTGTTAAGCTACGACACTGAACTGGATCTGGATGAATGAAGTAGTGTCCGTCTTTATGGATATGGGAAGTAATTGTGGTTGAGGGCTTCTCTTTGCACTGTGTTCTGAAGCGATCGCTGAAGATCGCTTTGCCGGTCTTCTTGTTCACGTTCTTGTGTGCTGGAAGTAGGGACGTCGGATATTCTTCGAGCTTTGGAGAACGTCCGTGCACGGCTGAAAAGCTGCTACTGTAAAGATAACGATGGAGGTCAGTTGGCATGTGACCTCTGGCTTCATGGTTTAGGCATATCGGAGTCTGCTCAGTGCGATACCAATGAGCCAAGGTCGGTAAATCGCTGCTTTCACGTTCAACGGCTATTGCGCCGTTTCCTTTATGGCTATTTAATGCCTTAATATTTTCTTGGATGTTGTTTCTTACCTTTGGCTGATGTTTACGCATCCACCTATCGGCATCGGAACCAATGATCTCCTTCACTACGTTGAGCCAACCCCGATCTTTCTCTTTAGATAAGTGGCTATGAATTTTAGGGAGGTCATACAGTACATCCCAAGCTGGGACTTGCTCTTTTATCTGCTCAAGCGATTGCATCTTTAATTTGAGGTCACGCCGTATCCCGATGATGAAGAGTCGGTGACGGGCTTGCGGAACACCTTGTTTCTCAGCTTTGACGATGTGAGCCTCATTTTCCTCCTTCGCATTCTTGGGTGCGTCCTCAGGTTCCCATAATGGGTAGAGGTCATACTCCACTTTGCCTTTCTTTCTTCTGAGAGGAGTCACATCGATTGCCGTTCGGGGATTGCCCAAGTCAGACTTGATCCGATCAATAATGGCAGTGCCTTGATGTTTTGAGGATAGAAGACCCTTTACATTTTCCATTACGAAGATCGAGGGCGCGTGGATAGCTACTATTCTAAGGTATTCACGATAGAGTAGGTGGCGGTGATCGTTTTCGAATTTCTCACCAGTCCCCTTCATTTTTGACCGACCCACAAGCGAGTAAGCTTGGCAGGGTGGGCCTCCTAGGAGAATCCACTGATTTGTTTTTTTGCCCAGAGCTGCCTCAATCCTGTCGGATACTTCCTCTGGTGGTGTTTCCCCTAGTGTCGCTTGCATTGCTTCTTCATGGGCAAGTTTCCATAGCTTGGGGTGTTTGGACGTCAGCTTATCTTGGTTAAAGGTATTGTTAGACTCTGGATTCGAATAGAACTCGATGAGCTCTTCGTTCTTCCCAGCTTTACGCATCTTTCTACAGAAACTCCTGAAGCGAAGCGTGTTATGTGCATGCTCATCCATCTCGACGGACAGTCGTATGTCAAAGTTCGCATTTGAAAAGCCCTCAGCAAGACCGCCAGGTCCGGCAAATATGTCTATGGCTGGGATCAATCGTAGTTATGGTTAATTAGTGTGATAAAAGCCATGGCTTTCGCATCGTTCGAGTGCCTCTAATATACCTTTAGCTTCTCTATCCTCTGTTGGCATGCCTCGGCTTGCTTTTTGAATCCACTTATTTTCCCTCGGTAGCAACTTGTTTTGTGCGCTGTTCCATTCAAGAAGTGCTGACCAAAATACAGGACCCCGGTTATAAACTTCCATCACGGCATTTATGTTTTTTAGGTCCTTGGCGTTGGCTTCAGCTTTTTTTTCTTCGATGACGCTCTCGGCTGTCTGGGGGTCTATAAGTAGGGACTTAAGCTCATCCGGGTAAGTTAGGCCGAGTTCCTCAACCTTCTGCCAACACAATTCTTTTTTACACCATTCGCCCACATTGGATTGTCCACCCTCGAGTAACTTAATCTTATCGTTGATGGATTTGGCGAAAATAAGGAGATGGTCGATTAGTGCCTCCGGCGCTTCGTTATCGATCCAAAGTTGCTCGAATTTAAAAAGCTTACCGGTATTGCGAACAGCGGCTGCAAACGAGGAAAGCGTGTAAGTAACTATTTGTGATCGATAGCCGTCATACCAGGACTGCTTTAAGATTTGCTTTTCGAGCGCTTTAAATACGATTGCTTTGCCGATCAGTCGCTTAAAGTAGAGTTCATTATAAGTTAACTCTTTCTTCTCCCAGACTTTAACGACCTGTTCGATATACTTGACGTAGCTTTTTTGGGCACCCATCGCGACGATATAAGGCACTTCCGCAAAGCTGTTTTCAAATTTAGCAAGATCGGTCTTGGTAAACATCTGGCTTTTCGGATGCTCGCGCTGAAAATCCTTCTTTTTGGCATTAGAGAGTTTTAGTTGCTTATTAGCATATTGCCCCCTTGCCCGCTCGTAAAACCACTTGGACTCGCCTATACCTGTCGACTTGGTTGAAAGGTTTCTAGAGTAGGCCTCGATCTGCTGGTGGAATGGATGGTTGGATGATAAATCGGCAACATTAACTTTATTTTGCGTGTTGGCGTATTCCGATATCCTAGGAACAATTTTTTCAGCACTCTCCTGTGAAACGACAGTAAGTTTCACCTGGACGTAAACATCATTAACGTCAGCTCTAAGCATCTTTGAAGTGAAGATAGAAGCAGCAGTCTGTCCTCCATTTACAATTTGTAGGTTGTGGATTCTTTTTATTGTTTTCGCAGCTGCGTCAAATTCCACATCGTCAGCTGTAGCCGTGAGTCCATTGTTGAATGCAAAAAACATGTGAGGTTCATTCTTTATGGTATTACGCATGCCCTTGTTAACTTTGCCCCGGAACTGAAGAAAAGTTCTCACATTCTGTTCCAAAAGCCTTTCGCCATACTTATCATACAGCTGGGCGACCAAGTTGCCGTTCATTACCAGCAGGAAGGATTGTAAGGAATCCACACTTCCTGAGGCCATTAGAGCCGGAATGCCTTCCTTTACGCTAAAATCCTTGAAATTAATTTCGATGTCCTCATGAGCACCCTCGGAACTTTCAACTTTATAAAGCCGGTTCAGGTCCCAGATCTCGTAATTACATTCAACCTCTCCGGTTAAGAAGTTAGGGTCGAGATGGGTGGTCCTTGTCTTAAGGAGCGCGTTTGTGATGTAGTATAGTCTCAGCTTAAGGAGGGGCTTTTCATCTGCCGGCTCGTTGAAAGATCTAATGTTATCAACTAAATCAGCTACCGGCGTTCCGGCTGGAAATAGGGTAGCATAATCTTCGCTAAAGGCGTATTCGAATAGTCTTTCGAGTCTTTTAAAATGCTTTGAGAAATTATCCTTGCCTGCTGATTCGACATTTCGGCTTTCCCGATAATCAACGATGAAAAGCGTTAAAGTGTTGCTTGTCTTGTTGTGCGACCATGCGTCAACAGCTATCTGCATGCGAGGGTTCGAGAGATCGGAGAAGTTTGTGATCTGATATCCATCCAAATAGCCCTGATCCTCAAATATCGAGCAGAGGTAGTCGCAAAAGGATGTTTTCTTTTCGCCTCTGGAATCTAAAAAATCAAACAACTGGTCGTGATATTCCTCAAGCTCTTCTACGTCTTCTTTTTCCATATTTATTCTATTTCAAATTTTTATTTTAAATTAAAGTATCCAATGTTTTTACCGTTCGAATTGTTGGTGACCAAGCTTCGATCGAGGAAACGATTAAATTCTTCGCATGATGTTTCGGATACAATTGCACAGTTATGACAGGCAGCTTTGTTGCAATTGTCTGTCCCCTGAAACTCAGCCTCGGCGCATACCGGGTCTGAGGAGCACCAGGTGGCTTTTTCTAGGGCCTTGTGTATGATCGGCTCCAGTAGCTCTTTTTTCCCTAGGCGAACAAGCCCACCAAGTGTCCCATCGCTGTCGCCTGCAGCCGTGTAGATCAAAACTCCAGCCATTCTCATGTCATCGTCGGTAGAGACGTAGAGGCGCTCGCGCAAGGATGCAGAACTATATCCGCAATCGAAAATCATTTGATCCATCAAAATATGTGCGAATGTATGGATCATGACGAAGCGTGGGCTGATTTCTTTTTCTTTTCGCCCTAGGCTATCGTATTCAACCTGAAGTAATTCCGCAGCGTTGACGACTGAATCATTCGCTTCCCACTTGAGTAATTCTTGCTCAGAAAACTGGATAAAGAGGCCCTCACCAAAGACTTCGGTTGCAGGTAGCCAGTTGTTGTTGGGCGTTGGTTCGCCTAGACGGAGCAGGGATTCCTTGTTGGTGCATTCTTCGGATGACTCAGGCACGATTCGCGAGAAGCCAACCAGCGCTCTGGTCTCTTTCAGCCGCTCGATACTCATCACTTTACTGATCTTACTTTTCAGGTCAGGAGACTCAAAGTTGCTATCCAGTTGATTTATCTTGATGCTTGGTCGCGATATCACCCCTGCCGATAGGATTTTATATTCATCGTAGCGGTATAGTAAGTCGGCGGTCGCCTCATCTTGATTTTCGTGAAGTTGTGGTTTTGTAGTGGTCTCGGGGTCTTCGGGCCTCTCTGTCGAAGAAAGCACTTCGAGTATTTCGTCCTTTGAGAAATCGGCTAGTTTTTCAGGATACTTGTTAGATATTGCTGTTGCGATTCCAGAAGTGTCTGAACCAAAATTCCTGAGGCCTTTTACTGTAGACTGTAAATTGCCGGGACAGTAAATTAGGTCGTACAAATCAGCCAGAGAAGTACTCTGCGGGGCGATTTCGTTTACTGGGATATAGATCGATGTCTTGATTTCAGCGAAGTAGGCATTGCTTGCGCTTATAAGGGTCGGATGAAGGTCTGCATCGCATCCATCTTTTTTGGAAGCCTTTAACCAAGGCTGGCAACCCGGACAGGTAAACCGATCACTACTATTCTTGAGTAAGCGGCTTGAAAGATTACTCTTTGTGCCTTCATCACCTGTCGATGAACCAAAAGCGCCTCTAAGAGTCCTTTGTACTATCACCTTACCTGATTTAGGTTCAAGCGCTTTTACTGTGATCTCGTTGACTGAATTACCGCCCTTATAATTCAACTTTGCACTTTTTTCGGTTGAACTGAGCTCACTGCTTTTTTTGCCGAATACCCATTCGCGCCATGGAAAGTCCATCACGCACCCATTTTCGCAAGCCGCGATAAAGCGGGTTTGGGTCAATGGCATTTTTGATTCGCATGATTTGCACCGCACTCTTCCCGAGGTTCCGCTACTTTCTCTCTGCATTGACGAACAGATTGAGCAGACGTGCCACCTAGGAAACCGAAATACGGGCACAGGTAAATAAAAGTTTATCTGATCGTCTGTCTTTTGACCTTTCGAAACTATCCGAAACTCGGGTGGCTGCATAAGGTAATTTACCCCCAGACGGCGAATAAAACGCTGGTCCTCGGTTAAGCGGAATTCGTTAAATCTAGTTTCCTCTATATTAGCGAGCCCGGGCTCTCTGTTATTTGTAAACCAATAATCGAGTCCGGCCGTGATCACCGTCGTTCCACCCTTCAGGGTGTGAATGGCTCCAACTCCGAATGGAACGATGAATTGTGCTCTTCTAAATGTATCCATTTTTTGGCCTTCTATTGAGTGGGAGGTTGTTCCTGGCAAATTTCAGCGTGGCATTCAGCGTCTACTGAGCGCATACTGTTCATTGTTGGCCAAGAATGATGCTCCCAGTTTGGGTGGTAAGGAGAGCCCGCTCTGCGCAATTGTGCAGTGTTTTCACGCATCTGGCTACTAAGGTTCCAATCCTCTTTTTCCCATCCCTCTAAGTCATTTCTCATTGCTTCAAGGTAGCCTTCGAGTTGGGAAAGTTCACTTGGTGCAATTTCAGCGCATCTTTCGCGAATTAAATCAAAACAATCGTCCAAATAATTGGCGGCTACTGATGGGCTTTCCGCCGCTGCTAAGTCTTTGCTTTGACGAAGGTAAGATGCGATAATTCCAGGTAATGTCTTTTGAATAGAAGAAGGGGTGAATGGAGTCAGGCTGGCTGGCTCAACCATCGCGTAAAGACGTTCGTGATAGCTTCTGAATTTCTCGAAATGTGAGCGGTCGCGTGGTTTTGTTGGTGCATACTGCGTCAAAACTAATCCGGGTTTCTTGGGGTCGCGACCCACTCGTCCTGCGACTTGGATGTATTGGGCCGTTGTTTTGGGCTGACCTACTATTGCCATAATAGACAGCCTTTGGATGTCGACACCGACTTCTATAATTGAAGATGCTAGGCATATATCAAAGGCTTGATTTAGGGCTTTTTTAGGATTGAACGGTGTTTCAAGGTCATCGATAGCCTTAGGAACTTCATCGTTCCGAATACGGCTGGTCAGCTCTTTGATTCTGTAATGGTTAAGCCATCGGGCATTCTCGTAATCAATTTTACCATTAGGGTTTGTTTTTCTTTTGTTTAGTCGCTTACGTAAAACAGCCATCCTTTCAGGGATATCATTCATGCACAAAGTTAGGCTTCCGCCCAACTCCTTGATACTGTTGTGAAAGACGAGTAGCGTCCACCAAGGGTCTTTATCTTCATCTGAAATATAGCTCGGGGTATTGAGTATAGAGGAGAAAGCGCGAACATTTGCTGTTTGAACTGAGGAGTAGCCTTGAGCAAAAAGTCCAACGTGGATACGGCCTGGTGTGAGGTTGTTGTTTTCGTCTCGCTCAGAAGAACCGAAGTAAGAGTCCGCTGAGTCGAGACCTGGAGGAGGAAAAATTGCTGTACTTTTGCGACCGTATAGCTTGTGGATTTGGTCACGGTAATTTCGCGTAGTAGCCGTCGCACCTACAATTTTCGGCTTAGTTGGTTTTTCATCACGATAGTCTGTGCAAAGCTCTTCTATAACTGTTTCGTAAGTGCTACAGACGGTGCCGAGTGGGCCCGTGATCAGGTGGAGCTCATCTTGGATAATTAGATTTGGGGGCGATTTTATTCGCTCGCCGTCTTCGTCGAGTCCAAAAATGTTTCGGACTTCCGGCTTCCATGCCAGACTTGCAAACTTGTCGACTGTTCCAATTAGAATTGTCGGGGGCGTGTTGTATATTTGTTCGTCGATTACTGTAACCGGTATCCCATCTCCATTGCTTAGTCGGCAATCCCTGCTGCCACAGCGAAAGCGGACATCGTTTCCTGCGCGGATGATTCCTTTAAGGACACAGCGGGTTTTACTGGTTTTCACGGGGCCGATTTGGGCTCCGCACCAAGGGCATCTTTGTAAGACAAATTGATAGGGATTATTTGGATTGCTGGCCTGAGTTAAAGCAGTTCTCGCACCCTCGTTGGTGTTGGGCGTATTGCTTCCACCCACCCAAAGTCCGATAGAAATAGGATCTTCACCCAAATCCAGAGAGTTTTCTTCGCGTAATCTGATGCGAATCTCATCCAGCGCACATACTAATCCCGATGCTCTCTGGAATTGCTGTGACGTGAGTAGTCTCAGTGTGTAGCGCATTAATACCTGTGTCCCCGAATCCTTGGGATCCCTAAGCCTTCGAAAAATGATAGCGAAGGCTGCTAGGCCCAGATAGGCTTCAGTCTTTCCGCCTCCTGTTGGAAACCATATCAGTTCAACATTTTGTTTGTAGGGATCGTCTCCTTCGAGCATCGAGCGAAGGTTCATCAGAATGAATGCGATTTGGAATGGACGCCATTTTCCTATGCGAGCTTCATCCTTAAAGAAATCTTCCTCAGTTCCGGCAAGAGCCAGTGGGTCGCCCTGCCACTTGCGGGTAGCACCAGCTCGTTTTTGCTGAGTATAGATGGCTTCGTTCGCGTATCTGAAGGCAATCTGTGCAGTTTCGTCATTCTCTAACAAGTCGAGACCATCGCGCATTCTTTTAAGTGCTTTTCTGCACTCGTCCATGTGATTTTCCGCTGCTGTTTTTAAACGGGATGGCAAACTTTCGATTTTTGCAGAGTTTTCGCTAATCCATTTGTCGTAGCCTTCGATAATCGAAGTCAGGTCCTGGATGCCGTCATTCTCTTCGATTAGCCCTCCAAGTGCCTTCATGGAAGCCATTAAAACCTTATCTCCGGATTTGATTTCCGCGCTTATATTCGAGAGTTCATAGCAGGGGAATGGGGTAGCGACGACCTTACTGACTGTCTTGGTCCCTTCAGCGAGTTTACGTATAAAGGGATTGTCGCTTCGGGGCTCCCCCCAATCTGCGGAGCATCCGTGCCCCGATGCAAAAATAGGTTGATTGCTGTAGAGTAGGTCGAGGCTTTGTTCTTCTTCGCTTGGATTTGTAAATGAGGCTTCAGTGTAAGGGTGGATCTGTCCTTTAATGGTTTCGACTTGAAACCCGGTTTGAAAAAGGGAGCGTGCGTTTCTTGTCTCGGAAGTCGCCCCGACGGTGCGGTTAATTAAGCAGACTGTTAGTAATAGTTTCGATGGTGCGCTTTTTATTAGGCGGGCGAAGACCGATAGTTCTAAATCGATATTTCCCAATTGCTGTTGATCCTCCTTTGAGAGTTGTTTCTTGGTTATGTTAATGCTGCCGGGCTTTAGCTGACCAGCACCTATTTTATATTCGATATGCATGGGTTGCCTTCGCCACCATAGAGGAGCGTTTTCCTGGTCCGTGATATAGGGAAGGGAGACGTATCTTGCCGCATCGAGAGTGACCAGTAGTTCTCCGCCTTTTTCCAATTCGACCTGAAAGCTGAGGCCCATTGTTGTTGGATTCCGCAGATTGGTGCCGGAGATCGTTTCGTCGGCCGATGTGACCGTTGAATCCTCGTTTGTCTCTACAGATTCTTCGACATATGCAAGTTTTCGTTCAGTTTCAATCGCTGCGGCCTCCGCAGATTTTGAACTACCATATTTTTCTTCAACCGAAATATCTTCCGCGTGCGGGGCTACATCCACAAGCACTTCGGCCCCTCTCTCGGCGCAATGCAAAATGCCGACGCCATATTTTTGAATTGGCGTCTCCTCCGGTCCGCATACTTCGTGAGGCTCGCCATCAATAGTAATGTAACTCAGACGGCGCTTTTGATCGGGGAGTATCCACTTCTTTTTGTTTTCGTCAAAAATGAGTTCCTGCCCGTGTCCTTTTAGATCGGTAAATGGTCCCATCACCTCGTCGCGCAGATGAGTGATCATTTTTATTCGATTTTTTAAGTTTTCTTCTAGCATGGTGATTTAATCGAATTACGAAGATAAGATATTAATGAGGTCATTTCGCGCATTCTGGTTAACGAAGGCATAGACTCTGTCAGTTGATCTCGTTAGCCCAGTGTAGAGGAGCATTTGGTCCTTACGATTCGAGACGTGCTCTAAGTCGGTGATGATTATGATTGGTGCCTCGAGGCCCTTGAATGAATGTATCGTCGAATAGCGCAGCTTCCCCGGCACTGGTTCGGGATTAGCAGTGATGGATGTTTTCCAATGGCCGTCCTCTTCCAACTGATGGACTAGTGCGTTTGTTCCAAGCGTTGATAGAATGACAATATTTTCGTTTTTATAGCCCTCTTTTTTCAGTCCATCCAATGTCTGGGTCAGACACTCTAACTGTTCTTTGTTTGACGAGTAGGTTTCGTATTTTGGCTCAAACTGGTCGTCTTCCCGCAATACAGAAGAATAGCCGGGGCTCATCCTGCCCAAAGTGCTTGCACTATACGCAGTGCGGGGCCGGTTGCGGCAATTGACGTCCAATCTGAATACAGGGTTTGAGACGCATCTTCCGTTGAAAGTCTGAAGATCAAATTTATAGTCATCTTGGTAGATTGCTTGCATCGAATAGTCGCCGAAGAAATACCAATTCCCTGCGGACAGACCGCCCTTTAGCATAAAGTCGAGGAAGTCCAGAATTCCATCTTTAGTCAGGTCCTGTGCTTCGTCAAGAACTAGGGTATCTATCAGGGGCTCCTCAATATCAGCATCCGAAATGATTTTTTCCAGAGCTAATTCAGGCAGTTCGGAATCCCAGTAATTCTGATCATCATACTGAGCCTGTGTAGGTTGAGCTTTGGTTATCCTTAATAACCATTCGTCCTTGTAGAGAACTTCTATTCCAGCCGCCTTAAGAGAGGATTTCTTTTTAACCCATCGCGAAAGGTTCTTGTTATAGCATATCCATTTAACCACAGCTTCGGGGTCTTTTTTTTTGGCTCTGAGAGCAGCTTCGACCGAGATGAGAGTCTTACCCGTTCCGGCTGGACCGGGAAAAACGACTCTGGGGTTATCTCTTGAAATATCTAGGGCTCTGAATTGCTGCTCCGTGTAGCGATCAATCTCCGCCTCAAGCACGCTTATTTTGGCGTGGGCTTTGGGGATGATGTCGAAGCATGGCCGCAAAACCTGTGCAGCCTTTTTAAGATTTTCACGAGTGAGTTTTTCTAAAGAATCCTCGACCCAATGATGTCCCGCTTCCAACATCTTTTCTTTAGCATGAACCAAAATTGACTTACACAACTTGGAAATAGGAGAGCCCCTGAACTTCGCTTTATCAACGCACTGCCAGTCGTCCCATTCACAGGATTTCTCATTGAAGGGTGCACTTGGGAAACATGTGCCGGACCAGAATAGGGCACCTTCAAATCCAGTAGAATTTTTGATTAAATAGTTTCGTAGCGAATGCATCGCTTCTGATGCCTGCTTGAACGGGCCTCTGACCTCAGGTGTTGGATTTTTTCCGAAAAACCAGCCACTAGAAGTCCTCCTTATTTCTGCGTGGGACTTCACCTCTAGGCAAAGAATACCGTGTTTCGGTATGAGAATAAGGAAATCGGCCTCTCCGCAGATGTTGCTAACGTGCTTAGAAATTTCCAAAGAGTGGAGCACGATCCAATCGGCAGCACCAGGGTCGTTTTTCAAACGATTGAAAACCTCCACCTCACCGGGAGGAGTTTTCTCGCTTGGGTGAGATGGGATCATCAAAGCCATAGAGATTTATCAGATGTTAATTGGCGATTAATCAGGGAAGGACGCATTTTCGCTGAATATGAGATGACCTCTTTAACTATGATCGCCGTCATGGAGGCGGCGTCGTGATCACCATGGAGATATTTGACGATCATCCCTTTCGCTTTCAATTCTTTTTGATCGTTGTTATCAAGATTTAGAAAGGTTGCTCGTAAGGACTCGGAAGTATCAGTCCCGAGGCTGTGGCCATACCCTCGAAGTGCCTGAATAGTCCGCCACGCAGACTCGATTTCTTCACCTATTCCAAGGTAGTTCATTAGTTCTATGAAGGTTTGTTTACTTTCAGGGCCGTGGTGCTGTGGCTTTGCCCAATTACGAATATTATTGGCCGTCTGGCCGACCGCCCCTCTCACCTCAGATACTAAACCTAGGTTTAAAACACTAGAGAGTGCATCTTTCCATCCTTTATGCTGACGCAAAGCATCGTTCCACTCGTCACTCTTCTGAGTCATTTCGACCTCTTTTAGTGTCTCCCCACTTGAGGAACGTATGAGGATTATATCTCCGGGAAGAATCTCATCTGCATCCTTTCGGTCGATTTTCAAACGTGAACCCAATAACAAACAATCAGGGTCTGATTGTTGGCGGATCGGGATGACTTCATGGTTTTCGCTCAACAATAGGACGCAGGAAACTTCATGCCCCTCGGAGGACTCGCAGTCCTGATGATTCAAGCTTTTTACCAGCTCATCTATGTCATGAGGGAAATACTCAATTACCCCAATATCCAGTGGTTCTTCATCTACGTCCTCAGCGCAAATAAGATTATTGGACTCGACGTTTTGAGGCCAAGGGCACTCGCAATTTTCCTCATTGGCAAAGTTTATAGAATTGTGCGTCCAACGTGGTATTATTATGCCCACGTGCTCATATGCTAGGAAGTGAACTTCTTCAAACCTCGGGGCGGTCCAAATAAAGCTCTGTGACTTTAAATCATAGATTCGTGGAGAGCCAAAGAAACAAGCCTTACTCGAAGGAGACTCAATCTGCCCCGAATGCTTAATGCCGGGAATCCCGCAGATTTCCCCCAGCCTCAAGTTGTCAATTCCCCATCCCCAGTATTTTTGACAGACAAAGGGATTCTCGAACGGATCATATTGAAGTTTTGAATAGGCCTGTTGCAAACTGCTATCGCTTGAGGATATCTCACCAATCTTAAGTAGTAAGTCGCTTACTTGGGAACCTGCGGGTTCTTGAATGAAGCTTTTTTTCTGCTCCCAAAGATTTGTCAGCTTCTCATATTCACTTTCCAAGTCTACTGATTTGCTTAGATCGAATGGCAGTGGGGTTGTATTCCATGCAAAAAGAAGGCGGCGAATAAATGATATCCACGGAAGTAATTGTTCAACAATCTCAAGATCCTCTGCCGTTCTTTTTAAGGTAATTGCTCTAGAACATAGTTTCTTGAGGGCTGGATTTGATACCGAGTGTATTATGATGCGAGAGGATTCGCAGTTTTTGTAGAGAGCTGTCGTGTTTTTGAGCATACTAAAAAGCTGAATAGAAGGAAATCGTCTCTGCGCCTGGAAGTAGAATGTCGATTTTGGGTGCGGGATCTGCTTCTCTTGATAGGTAAATAGATTTTAATGCGCTACGATAGTCGGTGCTGGAAGGTGACCTCCGGTCTAATATGAAAACACGAAGATCAGGGGTGTAAGCATCCTTATATTTGATTGCTGCTGAAAGGCTTTCATAGATTACCACCGGAGGCTTGCTTCGCTGCAAGGCATCGCAGGTCTCGTCCCGTAGATTTGAAAGAAGAAGGGTTTGAGATCCTAATCGTGTGATCTCATTGAGTATATACTGGCTATTCGTGTCACTGTCGGGGTGTCCGAGACTTAGCTTATTCTCTTCATCAATAATTTTGTTTTTACCGATAATAGATGTTAGGGGGCTTGAACTTAGGGTGAAAGATATAGCGTCTCTCATGTTAGCTTGCCCGTTAACTCGTTCAAGGAAGTTCTTAATCTTCGTCAGCGAAGTGATACGTTGTTCTTCATCCTGTATGATTCTGTAACAGCCCTTAGCCTTAACCAAATCTCTGCTGTTCGGCTTTTTATTGTCTTGGAGTGAGATCATTTGCTCGCCGTTTTCCTCTACGAGACCCTTTAAAATACGCTTCTTTGCATTATGATTCAGAGTAGGTGTTTCGTAAAAACGTACCACTGAATCTTCTGGTAGTTTGACGATTCTATTGAAATGGGCTATCTCATCAAAAGAATTGATGATAGCTTCACGATGCCCAATCTGTAAGCCCAAGTTAATAAATGTTGAAGCGTAAGCACGTGACGGGAGACTGACCGCTAGGTTAAGTGTTAATCTATTATGTGAAGGATTATGATTAATGAAGTCCGATAACCTAATTCCTAATTTGGCAACTTCTTGCACCCACTTTGGAGCAAGGACCTTATTGATGGTAAGCTCTTCTAAAAATGTTTTTTCCGACGGCGAAATTACTGGGGTCATATCGATAAAATTAGAACTTTGAGATTAACAGTGATCTAACGCAGAATTTAAGAATGAGCGGTTTATGTTCTACGGGAATGCTAATGAATGATGCTGAATATTAGGTCTTTTAGAGTTTCTATAAATAGCCGGCAATAGCAATTGCACATTGACGCCGTATTACTCTTCAAGGGGTAAGCGCAAAACTTTCCCTTCGCTGTGTTCGATAAAGTGAAAGTGCACGCCTGTAATTGAATCATCGCTAATCGCTATGATCGACTTATCCTGCACATGGATAGTCACTTCAGAGACAGTCATGCTGAGACGATGGTTATAGCCCATTGGCGAGTCGAGTTGAAGCTCGCCGTCGAAGTAAACTTTGATATCATTATTGGAAAGGGCCCCACCAAATCCATGACCGCGTGGGTAGCGGATCGTGATGACTGTTTTGACCTCATGCCCATCCATCTCTTCGATTTTGGTAATCACTTTTGACCCACCGTATTGGCCGCTGGTCACATAGTCGCCCTCGGCAGCAAAT
>Ga0115001_10001607_pt1 | contig 17382 bp, 19 predicted proteins | sample ArcticOcean_MG_C_12_FD_89869 | JGI IMG/M metagenome (GOLD analysis project Ga0115001, IMG submission 89869) | Marine microbial communities from western Arctic Ocean - ArcticOcean_MG_CB8_130 | ecosystem: Environmental > Aquatic > Marine > Oceanic | place: Arctic Ocean: Canada Basin | collected... | reverse complement strand
TAATCTAATCCAGCTTCTTTTAATTCTTCTGCTTGACCTTCTTTCAGCATTCCTAATGTGGCACATGTTTCAAGGCCTAGCTCTTTAACTTTAAATATCATTTCTTTAACTGAATTTAAATCTTTTTCCTTAGGGCCTCTCCATGCAGCGCCCATACAAAACCGACTGGCTCCTGCCTCTTTAGCAAGCTTTGCGGAAGTTAAAACCTTTGCTATATCCATCAATGGCTCATTCTCAACTTCTGTATCAAATCTGGCTGATTGTGGGCAATATCCGCAATCTTCAGAGCAACCACCAGTCTTAATTGATAGTAATGTGCTCAATTGCACTTCATTGGGGTTAAAATTAGCCCTGTGAGCAACATGGGCCTGATATACTAAATCGTTGAATGGCAGTTGAAAAAGAGATTTAATTTCTGTTTTTGACCATTTTTCTATATTATTCTCGTTAACCTTTTCTTTAGGCTTTATAAAGTGAAGTTTTTCATGTTTTTCTATTGAATTTTGGGTAGTCATATATCACCTAAGTAATTGATTTTAATTAATTAATTTATAAAATATATATATGTTAATTAATTTTACACTATTTTTATAACAACTGTTTAAATTATAACCATATGTTTAATATTGTTCTATATGAGCCTGAAATCCCGCCAAATACTGGAAATATAATTCGCCTTTGTGTAAATACATCCTCTACTTTGCACTTAATAAAACCATTAGGATTTAATTTGGATGAAAAGCAAGTTCGTCGTGCAGGCCTTGATTATCATGATATGGCTAATATTAATATCCATGAAAGTTATAATCACTGTTTAGAAAAATTAAGAGGTAATAGAATTTTTGCTGTTACGACTAAAGCAACTGAATATTATGGCGACTTTGAATACAAAAAAGGGGATGCCTTTGTATTTGGTCCTGAAACACGTGGATTGCCTTTAAGTATTCTCAATAAAATGTTAGAAAGTGAGAAAATTAGAGTTCCAATGGTTAAAAACAATAGGAGCTTAAACTTATCTAACACAGTTGCTATTGTTTTATACGAGGCATGGCGTCAAATAAATTTTGAATCAGGGATCTAGATCTCTGGTTTTATAGATCGATCCAATAGATCCAATACAGCATCTTTTGGTGATTTTCCAAACTGAATCACATTATTAACCTCGGATGTGATTGGCATCTCAATTTCTGTGTTGTCAATTCTTCTTATTACCTCAGTAGCTGTGAAGACACCCTCAGCAACATGTCCTAGGTTCTTGAGGATAGTCTTCAAAGGCTGTCCTTTTGCTAACTGGAGACCAACTTCACGATTTCTTGAGTATTCTCCTGTGCAAGTTAAAACTAGATCTCCTGATCCAGCCAAACCACTAAAGGTATCTTGGTTAGCACCTAAATAGGACCCGAATCTTGAAATCTCAGCCAGGCCTCTGGTTATTAAAGCTGCACGAGCATTATTTCCAAAACCCATTCCATCTGAAATTCCAGATGCAATTGCTATGACATTCTTGAGCGCCCCACCAACTGAAGCACCTACCACATCATGACTTGTATAAACTCTCAGATTATCATGATGAAAAATATTTGCAGCGAGCATTGTAGTTTTTTTACTTGTTGAGGCTAAAGTTAATGCGGTTGGAAGAGATCTTACTAATTCTGCAGCAAAACTGGGGCCGGTTATAACACCCCAGTGCCGATTAGTTCTTTTTGAATCACCTAATTCTTCAAAAGCAATTTCGTGAGGCAATTTAGCAGAGCCCTGCTCTAATCCCTTATTAGCCCAAATAACCAGAGCTGATTGATTAATCTCATTTATTGACTTTAGAATTTGCCTAAACCCCGAAGTGGGCACAGCGCAAACTATCAAATCTATATCGGATAAAGCTGCGCTAAAATCGTTGCTGACTTCTAAAAGTGGTGGGAATTTAAAATCACCTAAATACAAAGGGTTTGATTGGGCTTTGTTCATTCCAGATACGTGTCCAGAGTTTCTAGCCCAAAGCTTAGTTGGGTGTAATTTACCCAAATGAATAGCTAAAGCTGTTCCCCAGGCTCCAGCGCCAAGAACACATATTTTCAAGTTATATCCCCCAAACCTCTTCGGCTTTCATGAAGCCTTGCACGCCTACAGATGATGATTTAACTTTGATCCAGCCGTCTGTAATTATTGTGGATAATAGATTAAGAACAACAAGCTCACCAATATATGCCAATTTAGCTTCATTCTTGTTTGGTTTATTATAAATAATTGCTTGAGATTTTAAAGTAACTACTGTTCTTTCTTGATCAAGGCTTTTTCCTTCTACCCAGCTAACTTTGCCTAAATGATCTTCTACCTTTTTCCAGTCTTTTAAACTAACAATAACCTTAAGTGGATAACCTTCAGTTACAATAAATTTTTTTTTGGTAGAAGATGAAGGGCCCTCAAATAAGATTAAACTTTTAGTCTTAACAGATAAAAATTCAGCAAATACATTTGGAGAAAAGAATGTAATGCTAATGACCAAAAAGAAGGCAAGCCTAAAAAAAAAATTAGGTCGCATCTTACGATTTTTTAGAATCTTTTTTTTGTTTTTCTTTTTCTTGCATATATAAAGCTTCAAAATTTATTGGTTGTAACTGAACAGGATTAAAGCCCGCTTTTACAGTAAAATTTGAAATAGCTTCTCTTGCGTATGGAAATAATATATTAGGACAGGTAATTGCGATAACTGCTTCCAACCCATCTTCTGGAATATTCTTAATAGTAAAAATTCCTGCTTGAACTATATCGACTACAAAAGCAGTATTTTTTTCCATTTTAGCAGTCACTGTCAGTTGAAGTGCTACCTCATAAAAACCATCAGCTAGCGGTTTTGCTTCATTATTTAATTCAATACTAATTTTAGGCGCATCTCGTTCGGTAAATATCTCAGGTGCATTTGGAACTTCGACTGACACATCTTTTAAATATAACTTCTCTAATGCAAAGCCAGGCTTTTGATCTTCGTCTACCTTAATCTTTGATTTAGTTTTTTTATCTGTTGCCATACTTTTTACTCCCAATCTATTAAAAATTATAAGTGTTAATTAACGTAAAACGATATTCTATAGCTTTAAATGACAAGAATGAAGTTTTTAAGGGTAAATTTATTAATTTTATGTCAATATTTTATCTAATTCCCCAGATAAGTCAGCAGCCCTCAACTCTTCAAAGCCACCAATATATATTTTATCAATAAATATTTGCGGTACGGTTCTTTTTCCTGTGGTCTTCATCATTTTTTTTAGTTCTTCAGGGTTTTTATCTACAAGTATTTTTTCAGTTATATCAAATCCCTTTTCGAATAATAACTTTTCAGCATTTATGCAATAAGGGCAATAGGAGCTTGAATACATAAGAATATTTTTCATATATTTTTATGAGAAACAGGAAGTTGTAACTTTACCCACTCTGAGAAGCCACCCTCAATACTCATTACTGATTCAAATCCTTTTTGACTCAAAAGTCTCATCGCTTTACCTGAGCTATTCCCAGAACCACAATAAACTAATACTGTCTTATTAGATTTATTTTTTAAACTATCTATTGCTTCAGGAAGCTTTATAAAAGGTATATTTATTGCATCAGGTATGTGGCCAGCATTAAACTTTTCCTCACTTCTAACGTCAATAATTGTACAAGCTTCCCTATTCGAAAGTAAAACTGCGCTCGTAACATTAATCATTTTAACCCCGCCCGATAGAGCTTGGGGGAATAGAAGTAACAACCCTGAAGTTATAATAATAAAAATTAATAAATAATCATTCAATGAAAAATCCAAAAAAATATCCTTTAAATATAAAACAATTGTGATTAAGCATAGCTAAATCGAAAAGTGGCATTATAATTGAACGTTGAGACATAAGAAAATAAATTTTATAAATTAATGCAAAAAAATTCAATAGTTCTTCTTATTTTAGACGGCTTCGGTCATAGCGACGATCCAAAATATAATGCCATAGCCAAAGCTAAAACACCTAATTTGGATTCTTTATACGAAGAACATCCAAATACACTTATTAATGCTTCAGAGTCATATGTAGGACTCCCCGCAGGCCAAATGGGTAATTCGGAAGTTGGGCATCTAAATATTGGAGCAGGTAGAGTTATCCACCAAGATATAGAGCGAATAAATTCAAATATAAAAAATAAAGAATTTTTTTCGGAGCCTTTGTTAAATGAAAACTTTCAGTCACTTAAAAAAAATAATCAAGCGCTACATATTTTTGGCCTTCTATCAGATGGTGGTGTTCATAGCCACATAAAGCATTATGATGCTATTTTGTTGTTAGCAAAAAAATATGGGTTAAAAAAAGTCTACATTCATGCATTTTTAGATGGGCGAGATACGCCACCTAAGAGTGCTGAGAAATATACATCAAATTTAGAAAATTGCTGCCAAAAATATAAAACGGGTGAGTTAGTAACGTTATGTGGTCGTTTTTTTGCAATGGATAGAGATAACAGATGGGAAAGAACTAAAGAAGCATTTAACTTATTGGTGCATGCAAAACCTAAATATGAAGAGAAATCTACTCATGAAGCAATAAAAAAAGCATATAAGAGAAATGAAACGGACGAATTTATATCGCCAACACTAATAAATAAGAATGTGGTTTTTGAGGGAATTAACAGCAATGACACGATTGTATTTATGAATTTTAGGTCTGACCGTGCAAGACAGATAACTGACGCAATCTTAAACGATAACTTTGATTGCTTTGATCGTGGGTCTTACCCAAAAAACTTGAGCTACTTCACTCTAACCGAATACGATAAGAAGCAAAAAAAAGCAAAAGCAATTTTTAAACCAATACAAATAAATAACTCATTGGGGCAATTTCTTTCAGACCAAGGAAAAACTCAGTTAAGAATAGCAGAAACAGAAAAATATCCGCATGTGACTTTCTTTTTCAATGGAGGGGAAGAGGAAATATACCCAGGTGAAGATAGAATATTGGTTCCCTCACCCAAAGTAGAAACATATGATTTAAAACCAGAAATGAGTGCATATGAAGTAACAGATAAACTATGTGCGGCAATAATTAGTCAAAAATATGATGTCATAATTTGTAATTACGCAAATGGTGACATGGTAGGCCACACAGGAAACTTAGTTGCAGCAATTAAAGCTATTGAGTCGCTAGATAAGTGTATAGGTCGCGTCTCTAATTCTATAAAAGAAATTAATGGGCATTTGCTAATAACAGCAGATCATGGGAATGTTGAACTTATGATGGATGAAAAGAATAATCAATTGCATACTCAGCACACAACAAACTTAGTACCTTTTTTGTATATGGGTAAAGAATGCTCAATAAATAAAACTGGAAATTTATCAGATATAGCTCCAACGATACTTCACGTTATGGGAGAAATACCTCCAAAAGAAATGACAGGAACTACCCTAATAAACCTTAATGAATAACACTTGGCCCTCAAAAAATATTGTTAAAGTCTTTATATTTTTTAGTATATTAATATTTACATCATTTTGCATTGCTGAAAGTGAAGCTATTAAAACAGAAAAAGATTTACTAAAAATACAAAAAGAAATTGATCAGCTTGATCAGAATATAAAAAAAAATACTAAAACTAAACAAGACTTATCAACCGAATTAAAACAAAAAGAAAAAAAAATAAGCAAAACAAAGAAAGAGCTCTATAAAATAAAAAAAAAATTTAAAACCAACAAAAAGAAAATAAAAAAACTAAACAGACAGCTTGTTAATCTTGAAAAAAAAATAAAACTAAAAAAGAAATCTCTTTCTGCTCGGCTTTATCAAGCATACACAAATGGTAATCCAGGTTATTTACAAATGTATTTAGAAGGGTTAAGTCCAAGTCGAATCTCGAGAGAGTCTTACTATATTGGTTATTATAGTAAGCAACAAAATGTTGAAATTAAAGAAATTAAAAATGCCTATAAAGAAATTGAAGTTACAAAAAAATTAGCAAACAAAGCCCTAAAAAAAGTTGCTTCACTAAAAAAAAGAAAAGAAATAAATGCAAAAAAACTTCTGAAACAAAAAAAAGACAAAGCTAAAGTTATAAAAAAAATTAATAAAAAATTATTATCGCAGAAAAAAAAGAAACAAAAATTAATTAAGAATGAAAAAAAATTAACTAGTATTTTTAAAAAGTTAATGCAGAAAATTAAAGCTGATGCTAGCAAAAAAATATCTAAAAAACTTAAAGCTGATAATAAAAAAATACCGGATAATAAATTTGATGGTATTGACTTTAAAAAACTTAAAGGAAAGCTAAAACTTCCTGTTAAAGGAAAAATAATACATAAATTTAATTCAAAAAGAAAAGTTACTGGAGTTGCATGGAAGGGCCTTTTCATAAAAGCAAAAGAAGGTAGAAATGTTTATGCTGTTGCCTCAGGTAAAGTTGTATTTTCTGATTTGATAAAAGGGTTTGGTAATATTATTATAATTGATCATGGTAAAGGCTACATGAGCCTCTATGGGAATAATTCTTTCTTACTTAAAGAAGCTAACGATATCGTAAAGGGTGGTTCAGTTATTGCAATTGTAGGTAATAGCGGAGGTAATTTAACTAATGGCCTTTATTATGAATTGAGAAAAAATATCAAACCATTTAATCCATTAAAATGGACAACACTAAAATAACTTATTCCCCTATCAAGTGAATTTTTACTTTTCTATCAAATTCATTGTATCGATGTTCAAAAATATATATACCCTGCCATTGCCCTAACAACATTTTTTTATTTTTTGTAGGTATTGATAGATTGGTTTGTGTTAAAGCAGTCCTTATATGAGCAGGCATATCATCATCCCCTTCAATTGTGTGGGTAAATAAGCTATCTCCATCCTTTACCAATCTGGAAAAGAAACTTTCAAGATCTGTTTGAACATCAGAATCGTAATTTTCATTAACTAGTAAGCTTGCTGATGTATGTTGAATAAGTAAGGTGAGGAGCCCGTCTTGAATTTCTTGTTTATCAACCCAATCAATAATTTTGGATGTTACATCGTAAAGTCCACGGCCTTTTGTATGCAAAGCTATTTCATCAAAATATTGCTTCATTCTGAGTTTTTTTCTTGGCTCATGATTTTTTAATTATTATCTCGTAAATTAATATTATTGCCCCAATACTTATGGCTGTATCTGCAATGTTAAAAGCAGGCCAATAATAGTCATTAAAATGAAAATACAAAAAATCAGTGACATATCCTAAAGATATTCGGTCGTATAGATTTCCTAAAGCACCTCCTAAAATTAAAGATAGAGCAAAACCTGTACAAAGCTCATCCCTATATTTTTTTATCATAAAGACAATATATACAGATGCTATTGCAGAAAATATTGATAAAAAATATCTTTGCCATCCACCAGCATCACTCAAGAAGCTAAATGCAGCTCCTAGATTTTTAAAATGTACAAGATAAAAATATGAATTAACTCTAATATATTGTTCATCAGTGATATGTTCAATTACTTGTATTTTTGTAAACTGGTCTGATAAAAAAACTAAGCTAGATAGTAAAAAATATTTAAGCATGTTTTCTTTCTTCACCCTTTTCAAAAAGGTTGCTAATGCATCTCTTACATATTTCAGGGTGCTCAGAGCTTTGCCCTATATCTTCGACATAATGCCAACACCTCTCACACTTATTATTTTTACTAGCATGTACCTCAATTTCTAAAGCATTCTTTGTTTCTTCAAGAGAGCTTTTTGATGTTATCAAAATATATTTTAGCTCTTCATCAAAAAAGGATAAACTTTTATAAATATCAGAAGGTGCTAAAATTTTTAATTCTGCTTGAAGTGATGATCCAACTACACCTTGCTCCCTAAGTGCTTCAATTTTTTTGTTAGCTAAGTTTCTAACATCGAGTACATGACTCCATCCTAATAACTCTTTTTCAGAGAGGTTATGACTCGGTAATTTGTACCAACTCTCAATAAAGATAGTACTTTTATTTTCTTTATTTATTACATTCCACAACTCTTCAGCAGTAAAGCTTAAAACAGGAGCCATAAGCCTTATAAGTGATTGTGTAATATGGAACAATGCAGTTTGGGCGGATCGTCTAGCATGGGAATTTTCAGCTGTCGTATATAGTCTATCTTTTAATATATCAAGATAAAAACCTCCCATATCTTCAGAGCAGAACGATAAAAACTTTTGCATAGCCAAATAAAAATCGAATGTATCATAATCTTTTATGACATTATTCTGAAGTTCCTCAACTAAATATAATCCGTACCTATCAATTGATAACATCTCCTTTGGGTTAATTAGCATATCTTTTGAATCAAAATCTTCTATATTTGCTGATAAGAATCTCAGTGTATTCCTTATTCTTCGATAACTGTCTGCAACTCTTTTTATAATTTCGTTTGAAATATTTAACTCTCCAGAGTAATCTGTAGTCGCAACCCACAATCTTAAAATATCGGCGCCATATTGATCCATTATTTTTTGTGGCGCGATAACGTTGCCTTTTGATTTACTCATCTTATAACCCTGACCATCAACTACAAAACCATGGGTCAAAAGAGATTTATAAGGTGCTTTTTCATTTATTGCACAACTTGTAATAAGGCTTGATTGGAACCATCCTCTATGCTGATCTGAGCCTTCAAGATATAAATCAGCTGGAGAACTCAAATCCACTCTTTGTTCTAAAACAGATTGGTGTGTTGTCCCAGAATCAAACCAAACATCAAGCGTGTCGTTTATTTTTATATAATTATCAACTTCATCCCCTAAGATTGATTGAGGCTCAATATTAAACCAAGCATCAATCCCATTTTTCTCAATCTTTTGAGCAATAATTTCAAAAAAATTAAGCGTATTTGGGTGGGGAGAATTAGTATCTTTATGAATAAATATTGGTATTGGAACTCCCCAGCTTCTTTGCCTAGAAATACACCAATCAGGCCTATTTTCAATCATAGATTCAAGACGTTTTTTCCCCCATTCTGGATAAAATTTAGTTTTGTTTAATGCTTTTTTTGCTAAATCCCTAAGAGAAATTTTACCAGAGTCTTGATGCTCCATCCCAATAAACCATTGCGATGTTGCTCTAAAAATAATTGGGGCTCTATGACGCCAACAGTGAGGATAGCTATGAATAAAATTTTCCTCATGAACCAATAAACTCTTACCCTTCAAAACATCAATCACTTTAGGGTTGGCTTCCCATACAGTAAGACCTGCAAAGAAAAGGATATTGTCTTTAAATTTACCTTTGGCATCAACGGGATTATCTACTGGCAAGCCGTATTTCGTTCCAACAATGTAATCATCTAATCCATGAGCTGGTGCAGTATGAACTAGCCCAGTCCCTGTTTCAGTTGTGACATGATCACCACATATAATTGGAACACTTTTTTCTAAAAAAGGATGGAGGAATAATATACCTTCTAGATCAGAGCCTTTGCACGTTGCAACTTTTGTTGCTAACAATCCATAAGTCTTAAATCTGATATCAGCTAACTCTTCAGCAATAATAAAAAAATTATTTTTACACTTATATAACCCATATTGAAATTTTGGATTAACTGAAATTGCCTCATTTGCAGGCAATGTCCATGGTGTGGTTGTCCAGATAATGGCAGAAACTTTATCTATTTTCTTAATTTTAAAAATATTTTCAAGTTCTTTAGTATTATCACAATCAAATTGAACATCAATTGCAGGGGAAGGTTTATCTTCATACTCAACTTCGGCTTCAGCTAATGCTGATGCGCAATCTGTACACCAATGAACTGGCTTGTTTCCTTGGTACAATAATCCTTTTTCATAGATTTTTGCAAGGGCTCTAACGATATTTGCTTCTGTATTAAAATTTATTGTAAGGTAGGGATTATCCCAATCCCCAAGAACACCTAACCTCTTAAAATCATTTTTCTGCTTTTCCACCTGGATTAATGCATATTCTCGACATAATTTTCTAAATTTATTTGGATTGATATTTTTACCATGTTCTTTTTCAACTACCAGTTCGATTGGAAGACCATGACAATCCCACCCAGGAACATAAGGCGCATCAAAGCCTGAGATAGTTTTAGATTTAATAATAAAGTCTTTTAAAATTTTATTAACTGCATGCCCGATATGAATATCACCATTGGCATAAGGTGGGCCATCATGCAGAATATATTTTGGCCTATCTTTTCTTGCGAGCCTTATCTGATTGTAAAAATCTTTTTCCACCCAATCTTTTGCCCACTTAGGCTCTCTTTTTGCAAGATTACCTCGCATTGGGAACTCGGTGTCAGGAAGATTTAATTTATATTTATTTTCAATCATATTTTTTTAGAAAAATTTCAGCATTAATAATATCTTTTTTTATCTGTTCTTTGAGGGCTTTTATTGATTCAAATTTTATTTCATCTCTTATTTTTTTTAGAAAAGTTATATGGACATGTTGGCCATATAAATCTTTACAAAAATTTAATACATGCACTTCAAGATGTAGTTTAGAAATTCCTGATACTGTTGGTCTTGTACCTAAATTTGCCACCCCAAATTTTTCATTTAATTTTACAGCAAAGACGCCTTTTATTGGAGGGCGATTGTGAAACATATGAATATTTGCAGTTGGAAAACCCATCAATCTTCCCCTTTGGTCCCCATGAATTACTTTTCCAGATATGGAATAATACCTACCAAGCAAGTCGTTTGCTAAATCTAAATCACCGGAAGATAATGCATCCCTTATGTGGGTACTAGAAACTCTCTTCTTATTATTTTTTATTTCTTTTAAAATAATAATTTTAATATCACTTTCTAGTAAGTCCGATATCCCACATTCCCGATTTTTACCAAATCTAAAATCTTCACCAACCAAAATAGACTTAGCTGAGATTTGGTTTTTAAGTTTTAATAAAAATTGATTGCCAGACATATGAGCAAATTTTATATTAAATTTAACAATGTAAACCCGATCAATTTTTTTAAATTGAAAATATTCAATTTTTTCACGAAGGCTTGTTATTCTAGATGGCGCGTCTTTCGGGGTAAAAAATTCCCTCGGATGTGGCTCAAAAATCATAATTGCAGACTCCATTTGACTATCCTTTGAATTAATTAATAGTTCATTAATCAATTTCTGATGTCCTAAATGTATGCCATCATAATTTCCAATCGTTAAAACACAAGGGGGATGTAATCCAGTGTTAGGGATATGTCTATATATTTGCATTTATTGAATAGTTTTCTTAAAGAACTCACTAATATCTAATTTACATAGCCTCAAGGTAGTAAAGTATACAGCTCCGCCAAATAATATTAAGATTATTAAATTTGCGAATCGAGAAAAAGCTGAATAATTCATCCATAAATCAATCGTACCTTTAAAATAAAGTAGGGATAAAGCCATAATACAAGCTGCAAAAAATACTTTACTCAAGAACATAGGCCAGCCAGCACTTAGTTTGAATACTTTTCCTTTTTTTAAATGAAAGAAAAGTAGTCCCGCATTAATGCATGCCCCTAAACCAATAGCCAAAGCTAAACCAGCATGCTTAAGAGAGCCAATAAAAATTAAATTCATGAATTGAGTACAAAACAAAGTAAATAAAGCAATTTTTACTGGAGTTTTGATATTTTGCTGAGCATAAAATGCTGGTGCTAAAATTTTAATTAAAATCAAACCGACCAAGCCAACACTATATGCAGTTAATGCATATTGAGTCATCAAAATATCTTTTTCAGTAAAGGCTCCATAATAAAATAAAGTCGATATTAAAGGGATAGCTAAAATTGCTAAAGCTATTGCAGCAGGGACTGCTAATAGAATTCCAAATCTTAAACCCCAATTAATAAGATTTGAATAGTCTGTTGTTTTTTTTCTTGAAAAGCTTTTAGATAGATTTGGGAGAAGGATTGTGCTTAGAGCAACTCCAAGAACGCCAGCAGGAAACTCCATGAGACGGTCTGCATAATATAGCCAAGATACGCTTCCTGAAGCAAGAAAGGATGCAAAAATAGTATTAATTAATAAAGAAATTTGCATTATTGAAACCCCTAAAATTGCTGGGGCCATTAACTTCAATATCCTCCAAACTCCCTTATCTTTCATATCAAAATTAATTTTAGGTAGGCATCCAATTTGTTTTAAAAAAGGAATTTGAAAAAATAACTGTAAAGCACCCCCAAAGAATACAGCCCAAGCTAAAACCTTAACAGGCTCCTCAAAAAAATTTGAAAAGTATAATGCTGCGATAATAAATGAAACATTAAGCCAAACAGGAGTAAATGCTGGTACGGAAAATTTTCCATAAGTATTTAACACTCCACCCGCCATAGAAACTAAAGATATAAAAAAAATATATGGGAATGTTATTTGAAGTAAATCAACTGTTAAGTTGAATTTTTCAGGGTCTGAAATAAACCCTGGGGCACTAATATAAATCAACCAAGGTGCACCAAAAACGCCTAAAAAAGTAATTAAAACTAGGAAAATTCCTAGCAAGGTAGCTACCTTGCTAATTAAAAGATTTACTTCTACTTTTGATTTTTTAGTTTTATATTCAGCTAGAATTGGAACGAACGCCTGGGTAAATGCACCCTCGGCTGATATTCTTCTTAATAAGTTTGGTATTTTAAATGCTACAAAGAATGCATCTGTTGCAATACCTACTCCAAACATCCTTGCAATAATGCTATCCCGAATAAAGCCTAATATTCGGGATATAATAGTCATACCTCCAACACTAGCAAATGTTTTTATTAGGTTCATAAATAAGCTTTAAATAAATTAATTTGATTTTATCATGCTAACCCCAACTAAACTTAGGAAAGTAAATGTATTCAAATACTTGTATCTATATGCGAAAATGGATAAAATACGTTTTCATTTAATTATAGTTCATAAGGATGTTATATGGCCAACACGGCTCAAACAAGGAAACGTGCAAGACAGAACAATACTCAACGAATTCACAACGCAAGTCTGCGATCAATATTGAGAACTGCTTTAAAGAAAATTACTAAAGCAATACTCTTAGGTGATAAAAAGGTTGCAAAAAAGACTTTTGATGAAAATGTGTCTATTATCGACAAAATTGCTGATAAAAAAATTATTCATAAAAATAAAGCGGCACGGCATAAATCAAGATTAAATTCTGCATTAAAATCAATGTAATTACTCTAAGCTTCTTATCTTAGGAGCTTTTTAGTTTTCCCATAAAATTTTTCTTATTGCTTCTGCTTTTTTACTAACGTCTTTTTGTGATTCATTTTTCAAGCCTAAAATTGTTATGTGCCCCATTTTTCTTCCTATACGCGGCTCTTCTTTACCGTATAAGTGGAGATTAATTCCAGGTCCTGTAATCATTCTAAATTTAGGCTCTTTTAGGTTTTTATTCCTAAACCATAAATCTCCTAAAAGATTCAACATTAAAGATATAGGAAACTTTGTTACTTCTTTTTTCAGCCCATCTCCAGCTAAAGTTAAAACTTGTTGATCAAACTGATTATAAACACAAGCATCTATAGAGAAGTGTCCTGAGTTATGAGGTCTAGGTGCAATCTCATTAACAAAAATACCATCAGTACTTAGAAAAAATTCTACTGCCATAACCCCAACGTAACTTAATTCATTAGCTATTTTCTTAGCAAGCTTTATTGCATGATTTTCAAGAATCTCTGCTATTGAGTTAGGGTGGATCGAAGAACAATCTAAGATGCCTGATTCATGATGATTTCTGATTAATGGAAATACCATAACATCCCCATTAAAAGTTCTAGCCAACACTATAGAAAACTCACAATCTAAATTTAGTTTTAATTCAAAAGTGCATGGTACACTTTTGAAATTTTTGAATGCAGTTTCTAATTCAATCTTATTATTAACATGAATTTGACCTTTGCCGTCATACCCAAATTGAGCTGTTTTAAGAATTCCAGGAAATATTTTATGCTTCTCATTAATACTACTTAATGATTCAATACTATCAATAACAACATAGGGTCCAACAGGGATTCCGCATTTCTTAAGGAAATCTTTTTCATTGATACGATTTTGAGCAATAGATATTGCTTTAGAGCTGGGACGAACAATAATATCTTTCTCAAGATACTGGAGTGTTTCAGCAGGAACATTTTCAAATTCAGTAGTAACTGCGGTGCAATAAGCCCTTAATTCATCAAGCGCACCTAAGTCATCATAAGATTTACATATGTGTTTATCAGCTATTTTGCCTGCTGGACTTTGCTTATCTGGATCGAGTACTACAACTGAATAACCCATTTTTTGAGCTGCTATAGTAAAAAAACGGCCTAATTGGCCGCCCCCTAAAATTCCCAGAGATTTAGCAGGCATAATTTTCTCCGGCTTACTTTGCATCTAACTTCATATTTAATACTTTAGTAACTTGTTTTTTTCTAAAGTCTTTTAGCTTTTGATTAACTTCTTCATCATTTACCGCAATTAAAGAAATAGCAAATAGACCAGCATTATGTGACCCAGGCTCGCCTATAGCGAATGTTGCAACAGGTATGCCTTTAGGCATTTGTACAATTGATAAAAGTGAGTCATGTCCTTCGAGATGTTTGGATGGAACTGGAACGCCTAGGACTGGTAGAGTAGTTTTAGAAGCAACCATCCCTGGCAGATGTGCCGCTCCTCCTGCCCCCGCAATAATAACTTGGAAACCTTTTTTTTCTGCGTCTTCTGCAAATTTAAACATTAAATCAGGAGTTCTATGGGCTGAAACAACTTGAGCCTCATATGAAATATTAAAATCATCAAGAACTTCTGCAGCATGTTTCATAATAGGCCAATCACTATCTGATCCCATAATAATTGCTACTAAAGATTTATTTTTAGTCATTCTCTTTCCTTACAGTTTGTATAATTATCATATTATTTCTGTGAATTAAGCTTGATTCGTTAACATAGCCTAAAACTGCTTCAATTTTATCACTTGAAAGCCCAATTATTTTTTTAACTTCTTCTGAATTATAGTTAACAATGCCTTTTAAAATTTCATCTCCAGACTCATTGATGCATTGGATAACTTCACCGCGATCAAAAGTCCCAGTAACTTTTGTTACTCCAGCCACTAATAAACTTTTACCTTTTTGAATTAAAGCTTTTTCTGCACCATCATCTATATATATTTTTCCATTGGATTTTAGATTGTCTGCAAGCCATTTTTTTCTTGCTATCAATTTAACCTCTCTACTTCGAAGGAATGTCCCAATATCTTCATCCTTACTTAAATCCACAAGAACATTGCTCCTTTTCCCAGAAGCAATGATAGTATGTGTTCCACTTAAAGCAGCTCTTCGCGCCGCAAGAATTTTCGTAGTCATGCCTCCAATTCCTATTTCAGACTTTGTTCCGGTAGCTGCATCATCCAAACTTTTATCATCAACATAGCTATGACGAATAAGCCTTGCATTACTGTCTTGCCTTGGGTCTGAAGAAAATAAACCATCTTGATCAGTCAACAACACTAAAATATCTGCCTCGATTAAATTAGCAACCATTGCAGCAAGCGTATCATTATCTCCAAATCGAATTTCTTCTGAAGCCACAGTATCATTTTCATTAATTACTGGTATGACATTATTTTTTATTAAATTGAAAATTGTTGATCTAGCATTTAAATATCTTTTTCTATCACTTAAATCATTATGTGTAAGCAAGACTTGTGCTGACATTAAATCATTATCCGAAAATAATTTTTCATACATTCGAACTAAATCCATCTGGCCCACAGCAGCGGCTGACTGTAACTCACTTAAAATTTTCGGTCTTTTCCCAATTCCTAATTTTTTTAATCCAGCTGCAATAGCACCACTTGAAACCAAAATAACTTTTTTATTTTGAGAGCTTAAGATCGAAATCTGTCTAATCAGGCTTGATAAACATCTTTCGTCCAAACCATTTCCGTTATTAGTAACTATACTAGAACCAAGTTTAATAACAATTTTTTCAGCTTCAGAGAAATTAAATTTTTTCATAATTATTTTTTTCAAATTCAACATGCTTCATAATCTCATATGTTAACTCTTTACATCCTTTACCATTTATTGCAGATATACAAAACACTCTTCCTGTCCAATCTAATTTTTTTAAAATAACATTTTTAACACTATCTATATCATTTATTAAATCTATTTTATTTAGCACTAACCATCTTTCTTTATTAGCAATATTTTCACTATATTTACCTAATTCTTTGATGATAGCCTTAGCCTCTAGAACTGGGTCTATAGAGTCATCATAAGGTGCAATATCAAGAATATGAAGCAATAATTTTGTTCTTGAGAGATGTCGAAGAAATTGATGTCCTAAACCGTGCCCATCAGCAGCTCCTTCAATCAAGCCTGGTATATCAGCAACTACAAAGCTTCTTTGCATATCAATCTTGACTACCCCTAAATTTGGCTGAAGAGTTGTAAATGGATAGTCTGCAACCTTAGGCTTAGCTGCGGAAATAGATCTTATTAATGAAGATTTTCCCGCATTAGGCATACCTAGCAAGCCAACGTCAGCTAATACCTTAAGTTCTAAGTAAATCTCAAACTCTTCGCCTACATCCCCCTGTGTGCACTGTCTTGGCGTCCGGTTAATGCTAGACTTAAAATGCACATTTCCTAATCCACCTTTCCCACCTTTTGCAACTAAGATTTTTTGTCCGTGTAATTTAAAATCTGCTATTGTATCTCCCGTCTGTCTCTCAGATACCACTGTTCCTAAAGGTACTTTAAGTATTAGGTCTTCGCCTCTAGCTCCATAGCATTCAGAACTTCTTCCATTCTCCCCTCTTTTAGCACGGTAGTTCTTAACAAATCTAAAATCAATCAATGTATTAATATTTTCATCTGATTCAAAATAAATAGAGCCCCCATTTCCACCATCCCCTCCATTAGGTCCACCCATTGGCTCATATTTTTCTCTACGGAAAGAAGCAATTCCATTTCCACCATCTCCTGCATAAATATTAACTGTTGCTTCATCAATAAACTTCATTTTAATCTTCCAAACAAAAAAGCCCTATCAAGTGATAGGGCTTTAGATACATTAAATTTTTCTTAAACAGGTAGTATATTAACTAATTTTCTTTTTAAAGCACCCTTCGTTGTGAAGTTTACTTTACCATCTGTTTTAGCAAATAAAGTATGATCTTTGCCCATACCTACATTCTCACCTGGATGCATTCTTGTGCCTCTTTGTCTTAAAATAATGCTTCCAGCCCTCACAAATTCATCTCCGAAAGCTTTAACACCTAATCTTTTCGCATTAGAATCTCGTCCATTTCGAGAGCTACCACCAGCTTTTTTATGTGCCATATTTAATTACCCTTAAAATCTATTTAACTGCAATTTTATCAATCTTAATTTCAGTGAAACTTTGTCTGTG
>Ga0115001_10001601_pt1 | contig 17408 bp, 21 predicted proteins | sample ArcticOcean_MG_C_12_FD_89869 | JGI IMG/M metagenome (GOLD analysis project Ga0115001, IMG submission 89869) | Marine microbial communities from western Arctic Ocean - ArcticOcean_MG_CB8_130 | ecosystem: Environmental > Aquatic > Marine > Oceanic | place: Arctic Ocean: Canada Basin | collected... | reverse complement strand
TGATCTGAGACAACACCAAAAACTGCATCAGATTTGTCATCCATGCATTTCGTTATTTCTTCTTTTCCTCCCAGGCTCACCACTTCTCCAGTTTCTACCGGAGTGTCTGTGGCATATCGTTCTGCCAAATCAGCGTACTGAGCCGCTGTTGCTGTTGCGTGAACTATGTTGGCCCTGATGTCTACCAGTGTAGCGGCTGACAATTCGTCATCCCCACCACCTGATTTGAAAGCTGTAAAGGCACCGCCTGCGTTTCCATGGATCGTTGTTCCATCATCTGCGAAAGTCTCGTCCCATACCCAGAACAGATCCTGCTCTGTTGCTGTTGACGTTTCACCCCTGTTGATCTTAATACCCGAATAGTTTGGCATAGCACTGTTTGATGATATGTTCCTGTTCAATTCTATTATGTTGTCTTCAATTGACAACGTTGTTGTATTTGTTATTACCTGTGTGCCTTGTACTTCAAGGTTACCTTCTATTACTGCGGCACCTTTAATTCTTATATCGCCAACTGATGGGAGTTCTAGTCTTCCTGTGTCTCCGTCCAAGGTCATTAGTGTAACAGCTGATCCACCATCGTTCACTGTGAATATGATATCCTTGTCCTGTGTAGTCTGTGCAATGGTCAAGTTGTCACTGGCCAGAGTGAACGTTATGTCCGAACCTGCACCTAGTGTAATTGCTGTTCCGTCTGTTAGTATACCTAGTGTACCTGAAGTTGTGTCATTGGCATCTGATCTCAGAAAGTTGGCCGCTGTTACTCCGCCCAGTGTGTCCGAGTCAGTTGCTGTTCCTCTAAATTTCGCACTTGATACTGTTGATGAAAGCTGTATACCTTGTGCCACACTTGAGAATCCTGACGCTACTAGTGCCGCCGCTTGAGTTTCTGTGGCTGATGGTGTGAATGCTATATTTGATACTACACCAACTATCGAATCGTTAGCAACTAATTTTAATACTGTTCTTAATACACCACTGGTGTCTTCCACTGTATCTTGAATAGCACTTGTAACACCAGATCCAGCTACTGTTGTTGGTCCTATAAGTGTGAATGCTGTACCATTGTAAACATATAATTGAGTGTTTGCTGTATCAAACCATGTGTCACCTAATACTGCGTTGGTCGGTGCAGATGTTGAATTGGTTGGTCCACCAGCTGGTTTAAATTTTGTTCCGTCGTATACATTTAATCTTTTGTTTGTCTGATCAAACCAAAGTTGACCTTGAATTTTGTTTGATGGTGCTGTGGTGTTGTTAAAGTTCTCTAATAACTTGACTAGGTTTTCATTTAGCTTCTCACCGAAACCCGCATAACCTTTTCCGATCAGTGCAAGATCAGTTGTGGCGACGTCAATAGTCCCGTCTGCTAACGTGACCAATAAGGTTCCGAATGTGTTGTTAATCTTGTATGCCATAGATTACTAGCCTACACTAACTTTTAAATCTGTTCCGTCTCTCCAAAGTCTTCCTGCCACCGCCGGATCCGAAGTTGGAAGGTTAGGCATGTTAACTCCACCGGATGCGCCGTCCAGTTTTAAAGTTACTGTTGCAGTTCCACCATCGTTTTCTGTGAAACTTAAATCCTTATCTTGCGATGTTTGTGCTACTGTTATATTATTACTGGATACTGATACTGTTAATTCCTGTGAGTCACCAACAATCAATCCTGTGTCGTTGTCAATTGTGATTGCTCCTGTTGTTGTGTCTGATGCATCTGCTCTCAGGAAGTTTCCACCTGCGATCACTGTTCCTGATGTGTTTGTTGTTCCCGAAATATCGACATGTGAAGCAGATGAGTTTGCTCCCTCAAACACAGCACTCAATGTTGAGTTGAGTGTGATACCTGCCTTGATCGAAGCAAAGCCTGTCTGTGTTACACTTGGAGTGAATGTTTCTTTTGAAAGTATTGCAACTCTTGTATTACCTGCATACATTGAACTTACAATCTTGTTTCCACCGGAACTGTTGATCGTTTCAATTTTCCATCCTGACAGTGTCTGTCCTGATGTATAAACCGGGCCAACTAGTTGGAATGCCGAACCTGTGTACACATAAAGTTGATCATCGTCTGAGTCCAACCATAGATCGCCTGATGCTGACGAGCTAGGTGCTGTTGATTGTGCTTTGGCTCCACCTGTGATTTTGAATGCTGAACCATCGTACACTTTTAATTGTGCCGATGCTGTGTCAAACCATAGTTCACCTTTCAGGGGTGCTGTTGGTGACGTTGTTGATGCTGAATTCTCTAATATCTTGACCAGGTTCTCATTAAGACCTTCGCCAAATCCTGAAAAGCTCTTTCCAAAAAGCTGTAATGAAGTAGTGTTATCTACTGTGCCATCTGTGATTGTAGTTACTACTGTTCCGTCTGTTTTGTTAATTGTGTATGCCATTTGCTTATATTTATGTCTTAATTAAAGGTTTTGTGTATCTGCTAAAAGGGGTGTAGTATCCTTCTAGCCTGTTGTTGTACGTGGGATCGGCCTTCATTAGGTGCAGTGTTATACCTGTTTTGTATCCGGCACCTTGCTCTCTGAAATCTGTTGGTGCGTGTAACACACTCGAATCATGAATCAATGCATCTTTTGGTCGCCATTTCAATATTTTCTCAATCGATAGTCCTTCGTATATGGCTATGGGTATATGTTTTGGCATTATTTTCTCTAGTATCAACATGTCTTTTTCGTTGTATTCGATATTCTCGACGCCGTATTCCTCATAGGATTGATGCCTTACGACATTTGCATAATTGGCAAAACTGCCAATGTCCCTGCCCTTCATAAAATGTGTTGCTCTACCCCTGTATCTCTGATTGAATGTTACGTAGTGAGTTTCGTCCACTTTGTCTAGATCTACTGGGATGATAATGTCCTTGTATGGTCGGTATCCGTTTATGTGTGTCACTGCATCTGTGTGTAGGCCATAAGGTTTAACCGATTTAAAAAATTGATCTCCCACACTCATCGGATCGTCCTTTGCAACATCACTATAGAATATAACATCATTTCCAAAATGTTCGTAAATCTTTGGACGCAAAATATTATTAATTTCCTCTATGGCCATTGGATAGGTTATGTGTAACACGTGATCGTTTATGTTTAAACCTATGTCGTCAAAATTTTCTTTAAAAAAATTGGAAAGCATATCACGTTCAAAGTCGTTGATAAAATCTTCAACCACGTAACTTTTTTCATATTGATCCTTGAAAAGTTTGGTGTCGGGATCATGAATAATATCCATCGCTTTTAATTCTTCTTGTGAGAATGGTCTATCTGTTTTGTATTTCATTTGGTATTATTTTCAATAGTTCTTCGTATGATTCACGCATAACAAATTTAAGTTGTAATCTTCCATATGGCATAGGTTCAACCCAATGATAAATCGTTCCATTTTGTATCAACAAGGATTCGTAAGGCACTGGACCTACACCTTCTACACCTATTATTGGTTTTTCATCCATTAAATTAATTTGTATACTTGTAACATTATCTTCATCTATATGGCTAGGTATGCTACTATTAGGTTCCAACCAATAAAATCTAGGCCTAGTGTCCAACTTATCTATGCCCAAATCAATTTCTACATCCTTGACAAGCGGCCTGTCCTGTTCAGATAAAAAAGTTTTCCACCATTTATCTTCTTGCGGAAATTTTTGCCATTGATACCAACCACCGTTGTGCTTATATTTTTCAGCAATATCTCTGTATTTCTTTTTGTCTATTTTATAATTAAGATGTTTGAAATTCATATTTCTCTAATCCTTCAAATATTTCAACACAATCCTCAATATCTTGATGGAAAGAAATGTTAAAACTAATCCTTTTTTTGTCATTATTAAATACGGCATGTTTGAATTGCGTGTTTAAAAACATCGGTGTATCAACCTTTTCTCCGTTTTCAAATACACAAGGGGCATAATCATCTGACAAAGGATAACTTAACGCAGTGTTTCTTGTGCGGCCATCAGTATGGAAATCAATACCACCATTAGGTTGTATCATTACTAGAAAACAATTTTTATTACAGAAAGTCATGTGTAAATCGTAAAAATATAATCCTGTCTTTTTATTACTTGTGGAAGAATAATGGTCCGTCCATTCTTCGTATTTCAAAGACATTCCTTTTTCTAATAGATTTTTTTTGAAATCTTCTTCTAAAAAGTATGGTAGTTTATAATGCGTTAAATTACTAGGCATCTTTGCATTCCTCTTATATCATTTTGTGGGAAACTTGTTTGGTGTAATGTTCCCCCTAATGTTTTTTGTAAGAAATCATCATCATAAAAAGTCCACATCCATCTGTCTGTTTTCACATAAAAAACATCATGGCTTTCTATATCTTTCCACATAGTAGGTTCCAAATTTCTATACCAACATATCTTGTCATAAGCAAATTTATCTTTGTTAGAAAAGTATGATAGGTAAATCTTATCGCTGTGTTCTTTTAATATTTTAAGAGTGTCAATTGTTTCTTGAATCTCCATGTGTGTAAAAACTGAAAAAGCAACACAAACATCATAATGATTTTTAAGCTCTAATTTTTGTTTGCCATCAGGATTGTACATGTGATTGTATCCATCATAGTATAAAAATTTATAGTCTGGAAAATCAAATTTGTTTTTATTGATTGTGTCTAGTTTTATGTCCATGCCAGTGTAATTTCCGTGTGGCTTGTAACTTACAAAGTTTGCTTTATTGCACCCAAAATCTAAAACTGTTTTTCCTTCGAACTGTGTATATTGTTCAAAGTATGCTCTCACATCATACTTAAGATAAGTTTTCAAACCCGACATCGTGGACTCCCATGTGAAATACTATTCTTTCTTTTGACGGAGATCTTACCCCGTGTGGTTTCTTTGTGTTCAGCACAACCATTGCGTCGTACAGTATGCTGGCACTGTCTGTTCCGTCATCAAAATACAGTTCTCCTGTGTTTTCTGTGACAGGAATCACAAAAGAACATTTGCTTTTGTTGTCAACGTGTATTGGCAGTTCTCCTCCCTCTAGCACTCTGAAAAAATTACATCTAAATTCCTTAGGCCTGAATCCAAACTCGTTCCATATGTTTTTTATAAGCCTTAATAATTTACGATCAAAGTTGTGTATCTCCTGTACGTAAAACTTGTTCATTTCTTTTCCGCCTGTTGCTTCGTCAACATATTCAGAATATAACTTGTTGCTGTCTTCCCACTTACCGTTGAAGTAATTGTCCCAGAAGCTGGGCTCCACTTTGTAATCTGTTTCGATAAAGAAGTTCTTATTCCACTTCTTTTGCATATGCTTTGTCATAATCAAGTGCGATCCTATGTAATAGTCTATTTTCCATTCCGTCAAATTTCCATCTTTTGTGAATGCTCAACCATTGTTCAGATATTACAAGGTCATTATCTTCCCAGTCATGATGGTAAATGTATTTCTCCTGTGTGCAATGGCTTTTTAAAAATTTGTGTAATTCTTTCCATTCTTCTTTTGTTGCACCCTCAACAATATCATACGCTTGTTGGAACGGAAAGTAAAGTCCTTTTTTGCCTTCCTTGTTTGTATGCACTAGATTTATCGGATTTTCGTAATTGATTTTTTCATGCGATGTTTGTTCATTGCTAAAAGATCCTATTTTGTAACCAGATGCATATTTTATCCCTTCTAATTCCTGATGCATATTAATTGAGAGATCATTGTATGCCTTTTCTTGGTTAATCCAACTTGTTCGAGAACCTTTGCTACCCTTTACTGAGTACAACCAAACAAATGGATATCTCTTGACAGAGTTTGCGTGATGCGTGTGCCAGTCAAGTTCTTCGTCGTGGCCAAAAAGACCGGCCTTGCCTGTATGATTTTTTTCTCCCGTTACTCTTATCACGCCAGGCTGTAAAAGTATACGCTCTTTTTCCGCGGCATCCTTTCCGTGGTCTAGTTTGACCGTTCCAATACTTGATGCAATACGCATCTGGTCTTCTATGGATAAGTCTTGATTACGGAAAATCACAACATAGTGCCTGTTACAAAGTTTCGCAACTTCGTGTAGTTGTTCAACAGATAGACTTTTGATATCTTCTTGTATTGTCAACGTCCAATCGTTACTGTCTATTAATAATTTCATCCAAATCCTGTTGTCCTTGTAGCGATATGATTATGTGTGATCTAGTGGTTGGACCTTTGTTCCAAGCAGAATGTCTCATTCCTTGATTTAAAAACCAGCAAGATCCCGGCTCCATTGTTTGATAAACTTTTTCCCCAGACTTGTCAACACAGTAGAAGCCACATTTATCATTTGTTGTGATCGGTATGTGAAAACGCACTGAGTAATCAGTGTTGTAATCTATGTGTTCGGCAACATAGGCCCCAGGATCCATTATTGCTATCCTGGCTCTTGTAGTTTCTGCTTTAAACGAACTTATGACTTCCTCAAGGTAGGTTCCCTTTACCCAGTCCTTAATTTTATTATAGTGCCTCTCGTCTAATCTTGTCTTGGGAATTTTTTTATCATACACTCTTTCCTCTTCCTTAGAATTATATTGTGTCAATGCTATCTGTTTATATGGAGATCCATTGACCTCGTATTTGCCATCTCCGTCTTTTGCAATATAATTTTCAAATGGTTTCACGTAGTTCCTGTAATCCCACGCCATTCTCTTATTCCCTAGGCCATTTCTTAAGTCTGATTCTTTAACATCGTTGTCCTGTAGGAATTTGTAAGCGTCTTCAATAGAATCAAACTTCAAGCCAAATGCTTTCTGTAGCTTAGGTGACTTGCCACCGACCTTAACCCCGTACCCGTATTTTGTTTTTAGATCGTCTTCTGCCACAGGCATGTCCTGTACAGCTTTGATCATCTTGCCAACATCAAATTGTTGATCAAGTTTTACAAAAGCAGGTAATTCGTATCTAGTCTTTAATTTCATAAGTTCCTTTATATTGCCAACATGATTCATGTTTTGGATCACACACGACTTGTTTTCCGTCTTGCATTTTCCATTCTGTGTTAGTTTTCTCCCCTAGTTCTATAAAAAGCCTTTTCATGTATCCCGGGTTACGACATCTACTAATAAATGCTTTTTTATACCCTAACTGTTTAACATGTGCCAGTTGGTGTTGCACCGTGGCAACTAAATGCGGCCTCGCAATTAATCTACCATTCATTCGCAGTTTCTCGTGTTCCCAGTACCTATTTAATATCCTTACTTCCCCTGGCTCATAATATTCAGACCTGTGCCACACTGAACTAAACCCTAAAATCTCATCACCTTTTAAAAGAACTGTGATACAGTCGAAAGCAAACCAATCTATGTTCTCATAGTTACTTGCAATCTCTTCGTTTGCAAAGTCTATCTTGCTTAATTGTTTCAATATATCAGTTCTCTCATCAGGAACAAATGTCAGCACATCGCATTCACTGTTCTTATTAACGAAGTTCTTATCTCCAGCTGTGAACATTTTCCCAAAACTCCTTTTTCTTTTTGCCATGCACTAAAAGATGCACTCTTTCCTCATTTGAATTATTTTCAACATAGTGTTCGTAATGTATATTCAACACCAATGGCATGCCGGGTACGTAATCAACTTGCTTGTTGTTGAGCACAAACTTGTTCCCTTCGGGATAGCTTAAACAGATATTCAGTGGTTCCAGCCAATTACGTTCTGGTACGTCTATGTGTTTGGTTATATACCCTTTAGGTTTTATCACTAGGAATCTGATGTCGTCTATCCTGGCGTAAGGCAGGCTCTTTATCCATTCCACTGTTGCTGGACATTTTTCACCTATGTCAGTTACTTGTGGTTTTTGTTTTCTCCTGTTGTACTCCCAATGGCTGTTTGTCTTGTCCGAGTCAAACCCGTACAGTGTCACAGCACACCAGTCTTTGTGTCCATCTTCTGGTCTGTGTATCACAAGTTTATCTTTTATAGATTCATATTCTGTTAAAATTGTTTCCACTGGTACATCAAAGTTCATGTGTACGTATTCTGCATCACTGTCTCTGTTAAAAATCATGGTGGTCCTTGTGATTGCCCTCGAACGGTGCTATTAAGTTTATCAAGAAATTATTTGCTGGACCTTTGGCGTTGTGTCCGTAAAGGTTCAATATCCCAAATCCTACATAAGAAAGAACATACAACATAGAATTCACAATCACTGCGTTTACCCCAAACAACAATGCTGTAATGATCCAATGAAAAATAAAAATATATTTCCCATACTTGTGGAAAAACATCACCCTAGGATTCCTAATTAAATTCACTATAAATTTACGAGGTATCATCTTGACTTTCCATAGACTGAAAAGTACAACGTACCAGGGATTGTTTTTAGGACTGTGTGGATCATTTTCTGTGTCTGCATAAGCGTGGTGCATTCTGTGTACACCGGACCATGTCAACGCACTTCTCCCGCCACATATCAATCCAAGATATAAAAGTACTACCTCAACTAATGAATTAGTCTTCCAGAAACCGTGGGCAAAGTATCTATGATACCCCCAAGTGATACCAATCGCCGCCACTACCCAATAAGTCATATATCCGTATAATACTATCATGTGAAATATTTATAGCCCTCCCAGTCGTGCGGTTTATTTGCATGGTGCGTAAAGTGTACTAACTTTATGTCCTCATGGAATTCACCTCCGAGGTATATGTAATCATTACCTGTGAGCTTTCTGTATTTGGTCGTAGTCTTTATCTGCCACTGCTTCATGTCCCGGCCACCTATCACAATCTCATGACTGCACCAACGTGTGACCCAACTGTTGGGTATCAGTTTCAGTTTTAATTTTTCCTTGACTGAATCCTCCACGAAATACTGTTCTCCATTGATCGGACCTTTGGTCACACCGTTTTTGATGTAATGATTCTGCCAGTGGTCTATGTCTTTCATGAACTTGTCGTATATGTACTTGCAGTCAGTTGGATAGTACTTGAAGAATCCTCCGTTGATACTGTACCCTTCTTTCAATGTGTCTCTCCACCAACCCGGCATGGCTACAAACTCTCCTCTTTTTACTGGATACTCAAAAATTTCTTTGTAATTATTAACCAACAGCATGTCAATGTCCATCACGCACACAGGCTCATCTATGCCCGAGTTCATGGCCGACATCTTGTTCCACTGCATCAGCACATCTGGGTGTATCTGTTCTCTAATCCATACAAATTCATACTCAGGAAGTTTGGCCTCTAGGTACTGCTCGTACTCCGGGCCGTACCTGTCTCCTATCCTTACTGCAAATATCTTCATGTGTGTAGATTTCCTTTCCAGGGCCTTGTCCCTCTGAGATAGTAATGTTCTGTATGTGTTTTTAAAAGGTTCTCCAACGTGTTGAAGCTGTTGACCAATTGATCCAATGTGTAACAGGCATGAGATACATGGTAACCAAAGATGTTGCTCACATCAAAGAACACACGTTTGCCTTTGATTTTGTCCACTAGATCTGTGTATCTTGAATATTGACTATCTTCCTTGTGCTGTATGGTCCATATTAAATCCATCAACCAGTATTCTATTTTGTAGTTGTCGTACATCTTTTGTTGTAGCGATCTTAATTGTTCTCTGGTGCCATAGGTTGTTGTACGTTCATGCATCACCGGTATACGTGAATTAGTATTACTGTCAGTGGTCAGTATTGTGTGATTTATTAATGTGTTATATTTTTTTATCTCGTCCATAGACATGTTCATCTCAACTATGTTTTGTTTTATGTCAATGTTCTCACTGCAATAATCAAAGAACACAACATCTCCGTCAAAGTCCAGTCTGTCAGCGAACACTTCGCCACTGTATCCGGCTGTGGGAGTGAATATCAGATCAAACTTTTCCGTTGGTAGTTTGTACAATCCTTCAGTGTTCTCAGCATAGAACTTTTCTCTCATCCTGTTCATCACGATATTAAAATAGTTGTTGGTGGTATCTATGCTTTCTCTCCACTTGGGGTTCATGTATTTTATTTTCAGCCATTCCTCATCTTGTATAATTTTCCTGTCAGCCATGTGCCCATACGACCATGCTTTTGCTTGTCTTTCTTCCTGTGAAAAATTGTTGATCGTTGGTCTTCCTTTGGGTGTTATCCATGGTGGTGTGTAGTCATCATGGAAGTTGTCAGGTGATCTCTCAAAGTCATTCCATTTTTCCCATACCGAGGGAGTATCCAAATCTCTCCATGTTTTTAAATTCAGTTCTATGTGTTGGTGATGCAGGAATGCAGGTTGATCTTTCCTTGCAAGTATGTGTCCCTTGCAATAGTCTCCACTGTCTGCAAACTTGTAAAATCTTGTTATTGCTGTTGTGTCGGCAATCATGTCAAACACCATGCCAACAGAAACTATCATGGCATGTGTGTACTCATGACATCCCTTTAGAACAGTGTACAGCTCACTCTGGTAACAAAGTTTCTGATGGTGTCCTGTGCCTGAACCAGTAGGGCCGCCGGAAGTCTGTAAAACTGTTGTCTGTGTCTGTTTCTCCACAGCAAAATCCCACGTCCATGTATCTGGATAAACAACAACAAAAACCATGTGACTTGTGGATTTGGCAGATCTAAAGTGTACGTTGTTTGCTCCCACTTCCTCTTGCCAGCGTTGTTTAAATTCGTTAAAGTTTTTCATAATACGGTGTCCATTCTGGGAATATGTCAGTGAGCAGTGTTCCCCTGTGTTTGTCTCTCTTTGCAACATCTATCATCATGAGTTTGTGATCTTCTTTGTTGAACTGCATGTCAGTCAAGTATGCACACAGCTTCATGAATGTTTTTGCCTGTTGGGGTTTTGTTTTAGTATAAAATTTGTCAATGTACATCTCCCTGATGTCAGTTGGCACGGCAGAAATTTTGTATAGACTTCCGTCTCCTATTACTAAACTACCTGTGGCCCAGTGATGATAATTGCCCGATGGATGTTCATCTCGTAGCAGATCAATCCCATCTGCCACCTCGTTCAGGTAACCTATGTTCAATGCATTAACAGTTGACGCAAACATTATGTCAGTGTCGGGCATTTCAGCAAATCTCCTAACATTTTTCATTATGTTCTGCCACTTGGAAGGGAATCGAAGGTAATCATTTTTGTGTCCCCAGAACTCTACCGACACATTCATCTGACAGTTTTTGAAGTGTGGTATGAGATCAAATATGTCCTTGCCGTCGAACTTGGGAGTCAGTGTTGCGTTTGTTGTTATCACCAACCCTATGTTCTTAGCAACATCTAAATCAATCGCATGTTGCATCAATTTATAATTTTGTACCTGGGCTAGTGTTTCTCCTCCCACTAGTTTTAATTCAATTATATTTTTCAACATCTCTGTATATTTTGACACATCGTCGGGATCATTTCTTAATACCTTGCCTTGTAAATACTCAGCTATTCCACGACTGTTAGCGATACCTATGTCTCTGTTCTCTTTGGCATACGTAGACGAGTCGCCTGGGCCGCACATGTTACATTTTAGATTACAGAAATTAGTTGGTGCCTTATATTCCATTGTCAATATTTTCTGCTCTTCTATCTCTACATTGACATTCTCTTCCAATGTTTTTCTATGTTCCCCGTACTGGCCACGACCCTCATCGAATTTACCTGTATATATTAATCTGTGGCTTTCGGTTTTTGAATGTTTTTCCTGCTCCTTGCACACCAAACAATGCTTGTCTGACAGTGGACCTCCACCGTTGAGGAATTCCTGCCGGAAGTCTTTTAACGATTTCGGAGTTCCTTTCATGACACAGCAAGGTGTGTTACCACGTGCCGCGCCGCCACGTGGCCGACAAACAGTGTTAATAAAAGGTTGTGGACAGAACCATGATAATTTTTTAATATCAATCATCTATCTCCTTCAACACGTCCTTGCCAAACTGTTTGGCCAGTGATCGCTTCATAAGTTCTTTTCTTTCTCTGTTGAATCCACCATGCATGATGAAATGAAATCTATTCTCCGTAGAGTTGTTGTGTGCTTCATGCTCCACGCCATTGTCAAACCAGAACCCAGTGCAGTTTTCGAAAGGCAATTCCTCCTTGGTGTCTGCCCTTCTCAAGTAACAGTCCTTTGGTTGGTACAGGGCAAGGTTTATTGCTCCTGCTATGTTCCTGGTTCTGCCTGTACGATCTCTTTCTTCGTTTGAATCATTGTGTGCTTCTATCCTTCCTTGTGGTTTGAGCAACATGAACCTCAATCGCCTGTAATCGCTGTGTGGGAAATCTTCCAGCCATCTTTTGGTCTCTGGTGCGATGTCTGCCACTTCTGTCCATCCCCACTTAACTGTGTCTTCGGTCATTCCATGTCCTGTTGGATTTTTTGTGTGGTGCCATCCCATGCTGGTGTCCTTGGCATCCTCGTGTACGAAGCTGTGTATGGACGCTGAGCACCATCCGTCTCCATCGCCGTACCTGTGATTGACAAAGAAACCGTGTTCGTACGCTTCCTGTGCCTCTTTCATGCACACCTCGGGTATTTCTATATCCATCTTGAGATACCAGACATCGTTGTGTCGGCACCAATCAATCATATTCATGTATTATTTTTTTACTCCCAATATCATGAACCTTGTGTACTTGCCCATGTCTTTTTTATAATATCGTATGTTAGTTAGACTATCTGTGTATTGGTTAACAAAGGTATCTAGGTCTTCCACGCAGTTGATGTGTTGCTGAATCTCTGTGTAGTTGTTGCTCTGTAACACAAACAGTGTGTTCTCCGGAGCACTGCTTATAGAATTATCAATTATTTGTTGTTCCATGTGTTCACAACTGGTATTGATCACTATACTGAAACTTTTCTCTCCTATCTTTAAATCTTTTACATCCTGTTCTACAAATTCAATACTTGGAAAAAGTATTCTTCCTAGCTGTCCTGCGTAAGGGTCAAAGTCGTAGGAATAGATGTTGCGTATGGGTTTCAACGTAAAGTTGTCCGAGAGTAATTTGGCCATCAGTCCATACCAACCTCCTAGTATTGCTATGTCTATACTGTCCTTGGTCTTCATCTTGAAATGATAAGGGTACTGATTCAGACAATCCACCAACCACATCTTGCAGTCAAACTGATTCTGGTTGAAACAGTCCAATGCATCTAATAATCTACCTGGAAATTTTTTCGCGATTGTTTTTAAATCTTTGAAGACATTAATTATTTGCTGACTGTATTTCATTGTACTTTCCATTATACAACACAATAGCACTATTATCAAGATTTTGTAGCCAGCTGGTAATTTTATTTGTCTGGATACAATGATAATCTACTTCCTCATTGTATATGAACCTGTCTATGCCCGAATATAATCTCAGATACATGTCTCGGTGCTGTTGAAATTTCTCAAAGATGTGTGCATGGTCACTCCAACGCATTACACTGCTGTTCACCATTGTGTTCTGTGTCATCCTGAACACGGCATCGTCTTTCTGTCCTTTCCATGGAGCACTATCTAGTACGGAGAACTTGTCGAAGTCCTCACAAAGGAAGTCTATGTTACTGTTGATCTTTATGTCCAGGTCAAAGAACAGGCTATCTCCATGGTTCTCCAACAGTGCAAGTTTGTGCCACACACCCCTAAGGTACGGATATTTCACAGGAACATCATATTCCTCGACGGGATTGTCCGTGTAGCAAATAAATTTGTGAGGCACCGTTAAATGTTCCTGAACCGACGCCTTTAGAGTATCGACAAACTCACGTGGGTATTTGGTTCCCCAATTTACACAGTATACTGATATCATTTATTCTATTTTTTAACTATTCCATGATACGCAACTAGAACTTCCATCGGAGTCTTGGCTGTACGTATCTGTTTCTTCAATTCGTTGTCCGTAATTTGTTTTACAGAGTCCATTTCAAATATTTTTAGTTTTAATGCAAAAAGATCTTCTGCAGATTTTGATTCATCGTAATTAATAACGAATTCCATTGTTGTATCAAAATTTGAAGCAGGACTTGTTGGCGTACTTGCATCTAATCTCTGTTGTACCTTAGCATCAACCACTGAATTCAACTTTCTTAACGCAGATAGGTTACGTTGCACTGTTGACTCAGATATCTTGTCCATTGGGTACTCCTCTATGAGCGCCATGAAGTTTTTATCTGTCATGTCCGGTTCTATGTAGTAACATATCGCCTTCTCCCCTTCTCTGTACAGTACTTCTATACAGGTGTTTTCTGCGTTTGTGTAGTACGCCTCTATTACTTTTCCTGAAAAAATTGCCATTGTCTATCTCCTATGATGATTTAAGTATTTTAAAGTTGTATGTGTTGGCCGTACTTACAGTACCATCAGGAAACTCCTGTGCCCTGTAATCATTAGCCCCGGCTACCTTTGTCTGATAATTACCACTTCCGCCTGTCAATATGGTGTTCACCATTGCTGTACCTCTGGTTGTACCACTACCGTCTATGTTGTAACTTATCTTGAATCCTGTTGACGATGACACTGCCTGATGTCTCACGTAGTCTCCCATCAAATTACCTATCTCTGCCACAGAATACTGTTTCAAGTTGTTGTTGGAATCTATATAGGTTGGTATGACCGATGGTATCGCCGGTGTTCCTAGAAGTTGATGTAGGTAATAGCTAGTAACCGTTGTCGGTTGGTCTAATACTTCTCCCGACACACCATCGTATTCGCTTCCTAGGCCAGAGGCTGTGTATGCGGCCGTATCTGCCCTTGTGTCTGCAAAGACCGGTATGGATGAAACCAGTGTTGACCCTAACACCGAAGTTGACGTTGAAATATGATATGTACCACCCTGTGAAGCTGTTAGATCTCCTGTTACCATTAAATTTATTGCAGGATACACAAAAGTGTCTAAAAAATCTGTCTGTGACATTGCCTGTACTTGAGTTCCATTCCAATACACCGGAAAAGTTACACCCGTGTCTGATGTTGGTGTGTTTGCACTGGTGCTCTGTGTTAATCTCTGGTATGCAACTGTCACTGTGCTGGGCTCTGCTGTTTGTGCCTCGTTCGGAAAGGAACTGGCCGCAGTTAACATCGCTCCTGCCTGTAATCTTGTGTCGTTTATTGATGTCAATGATCCACCTGAACTGGATACTGCTAGTGTCACTGTTGGATCGAGGCTGTAATAATAGATCGCTAGATTGTACATCTCAGTCAGTTGATTCTCCTTGATCTCCTGCATCTGGTCTCCATTCCAGTATAGGGGTAATCTAGCTGTCATGGCCTACGATCCTGCGCCGTGTATCGTTTTTAAGACTGATCCTGAAGAGTTGAGTATTTGTAAAGTTACTACTGATTTTAACATATCTTTTGACACTGTTCCACTATCACCTGTTGTTATAACCGTACCTGATACATTTGGTAAGGAAATGGTTCTGTCTGCCGTTGGATCGATTACCGTAAGAGTGGTCTCGTTATCATCGTCAGTGGCACCTTCAAATATTATAGCGCCATTTTGTAACAATGTCAAGTTCGAAAAAGATGAGTCTCCACCAGCTGATATAATCCCTTCAAATGCTGTGGCTTTGACTGTTCCTGCCACTTGTAATTTTGTAGTTGGTGTTGTTGTACCTATACCAACATTTGCCAAAGATCCATCTAGAGTCATTACCGTTGTTGTCACACCACCGTCATTGACTTTGAATGTTATATCCTTGTCTGCTATCACGTTTGAAATAATTACACCCGTGTTGTCCACTGACAATGATAAGTCACTATCAACACCAATCTGCAGGCCTGCGTCATTAACTATACCAAGTGTGCCTGATGTCGTGTCATTGGCTGTTGATAATAGGAAAGAACTTGCAGAAAGTCCACCAAGTGCATCTGCATCGGTGGCTGTTCCGTTAAATTTATTGCTAGATATAGCTGTTGATAGAGTAATTCCTTTTCTGATTACTGCAAAACCCGATATTGATATCTTGGGTGTGAATTCTACGTCTGAGATTATGCAAACGATGACCCCGTCATTGTACACCAGTGTTATATTCTGTGTGTTATCATCGGAATCTAAAAGACTTTGATATACGAATCCAGATTGTGTACCTGTTGAACTTGGTGGTCCGACTAATATACTCTGTGATCCGTTGTAAAAATAATATTGTCCTGTGTCCGAGTCAATCCATGTGTCACCTGCTATCATGTTTGCTGGTGCGTCTGACTGGTATGGTGCTGTTCCAGGTGAGGTGAATGCTGTTCCGTTCCAAACTTTCAATCTCGATGCTGTCGAGTCCCACCAAAGCTGTCCTGTAATAGGTTTGGCCGGTGCTGTCGTGTTTGCAAAGTTCTCCATTAGGTGTAGGAAGTTCTCCGCGATCAGTTCTCCGTAACCTGCATAACCTTTTCCAACAAAACTTAAATCAGTTTGTGTGTTTACAACACCATCCTGTACTGTGTACTGGTTTGGTGAAGCAGAACTATTACTTTTGTTTACTATATACGACATTTATTAGTACCCTGTGTTACCACCCGAAGTTGTTCCACTCACTGTGTTTGATGTTGACAGTGCAGTTGAGCTAGTTTCAGTGAACGTTGTTAAACTTTGTATCCTTAGAGTGTAGTCGATCTGTATAAGTCTGTTTAGAGATTTTTGTACTGGGTGGAATATAACGTGTGTCAACAGTTTGTTAGTTGAACCGTTCTCTGTTCCTTGCCAACCTTTCAATCCCAATTCGTCAAAAACAAAATCTCCATTGAAATCTGTCGTGTTATCAAATGCCGCCTGTCCTGTGGGCTCACCGTAGTCCAGTGTGCAAGTGCAAACGATGTCGGTGTACTTGTTACCTGCTGTGTGTCTCACTTCCATCTTGTTCCTTGTGATGTCTTTGTTAGTGGCAGAGTTGTCATCTATCACCTTGTAATATGTTTGGTTGTACAATGTGGCATTTGATCCTGTAGAATTCGGTGTTAGGTATGTGATAATACCCGTTGGGTCAACAGATGTACCGCCATTACCAAATCCCATCTCATGCACAAATCCTGTTGTCTTATTTGCCAATGAATTGGCCAGTGCCTGTGACATGTTTTCATAGTGGATTGCGTTTCTTTTGTCCACCATTACTTCGCCTGATTCTGGGTCAAATATCTTGATGTGCCCTTCTATCATAACTCCACTCTGATCCTGGGGTTTCTTGTTTTCTTCCTTTGATTCTTGTGTTTTATTGTCCTGTGTCATCTAGTGTATTTATTCAGGTGAGTTTGTTGGCTCGTTAGCTATGAATTTAGCCTGACCAGTAGTAGATCCTTTTAATCCTTTACCATCCGCTGGATCACTACCCAATGCTGTGTACCATACCTGTCCTTTCTTGTGTAAGATTTTAACCTGTGTTCCGTCTGCTGGAACAGTGCTTAAAGTCACTGCTGTAGTAGATCCGTCCACAGAGTAGTTAATAGTTGATCCATCCTCGCTAGTAAGCAACAATCGTTGGCCACCAATGAATATGTCTAACTCACTAGCGGAAGATGGGGCTTGTGATAG
>Ga0115001_10001597_pt1 | contig 17437 bp, 12 predicted proteins | sample ArcticOcean_MG_C_12_FD_89869 | JGI IMG/M metagenome (GOLD analysis project Ga0115001, IMG submission 89869) | Marine microbial communities from western Arctic Ocean - ArcticOcean_MG_CB8_130 | ecosystem: Environmental > Aquatic > Marine > Oceanic | place: Arctic Ocean: Canada Basin | collected... | reverse complement strand
TGAATGAAATTAAACAACTTGCAGAGAGAGTAAACTTGAAAAAGACACACACGACTCACACGCACACACACACGCGCACTACTTTTGATGTTTTTGTTTGTATTCTATTTCTTTATTGTGGTATGTGTATATGTTTCTACTGTTTTGAAAAGAGTGAAGCAGGAATACCCACAGAGGGAAGTTTTTTGAAAAACGCTCAATCGCCAATGTTGATTGGATGTGTTAAAAGCGGATCACTTTTGCGATCGCGCGTTGACCGCGCACTGCGACCGATCGATACCGAGCAAAACTACGAAAGAGAGAACGCGTGGTAACATCACGCCATGGTCCTCTGTCCATGCCGTTCGTTCGTTATTTTCCGTTTGTAACTCTCGCCACAAAGCGTTCCTTTCAATCAATTCGCATGTATATATATGCGTTTCTTCAAACGCTGATGAGCAACATCAGCAGCAGGCAGAGGAGCATGAAATCAGCCGCATTAAGAACACGCCGTAAATAGAATAAATAGAATAAATGGGCATCGCAACGCACAAAAGGGATGAACAAATATCAATAAACGACTTCGTGCACACGAATGCGATGATCAAGCGAGCTATGCGCACAGACGAGCGCGCGTTGAACGCAGTAAGAGCTCTCAAAGTTGAAGTAATGAACGAAGGGAACTGCTTAGTCACGATTGGAAAACGTGTCGATGAAGACGAAGATGATGGGAATAAATGTGGTGATCATCGAACGATTGCACACGCGAGATGTACGGCAGAGCTCTCGAAGCCGAGATCGCGAATCGGGCAGAGGTCATCCGAAGGCACGGTACAGTTTCGCGTTCGCGCGAGCGCGATGGCGCATCCACTCGTCGATAGTTTTAAGACGAACGACTGTAACGATTTGTTAGAGCAAGATATCGAGAAGATGTTAGAGAAGACGTATAGGGATGCGAGGGCGATCGATTTAGAGAGTTTATGCGTGTGCGCTGGACGGTATTGTTGGCAAATCAAGGTCGAGATTGAGATTTTGAATTATGGGGGCGACGTACAGCTCGCGTGTTCAGTAGCCGCTCTGTCCGCGTTGAAGAGTTTTCGGAGACCGGAGTGCGCCGTGAATCAAGAAACGAACGTAGTCGAGTTTCACGAAGAGCGAGAAGGAGTAAGTTTGCAGTTAATGCATCATCCAGTTGCGATTAGGTTTGCCGTATTTGATCCAAGGAATGCGAAAGGGAGCGGCTTCGACGGCGACGATGATGACGACGACGACGAAGATAATAATAACGACGGAAGAGATAGAAAAAATAGTAATAGAGGGGGAAGGGATAATGACTCGAGATACATAATGGTTGCCGATGCAACCGCTTTAGAGGAAGCGTGCGCTATCGGGTTCGCGACCGTTGCCGTGAACGAGCATGGAGAGACGTGTTATTCGACTCTAGATTTCCTCGGCGAACGTTTAGGGAAGAGCACTACTAGAGGCGCGGATGTGAACTGCTTGTTAGAATTACATAAAACGGCGAGCGATTTAGCGAAAACGATTTGCGCGAATATCAAAAAAACGCACGAAATATACGAAGAAAAGAGATTGGAAGGAAAAACGAGAAGGCGGAGATATGATCCAGAAGCGTTGGAAAAAGCCGCTCAGCGAGCGTTAATGAGAGAAAATGATGAGGACGAGGAAAATGATGAGGATGATGCTCTCATCGATGACGCGGAAGCAATGGACGAAGAAGGCAGAGCGAGTGAAGATTCAACGTCATCATCGGAGGAAGAAGATGGTGAAAATGATTGGAAACAACAACAAAAACAACACGTTCCTTTAGTTTCATTAAAACCTCCAGCATCTTCTTCTTCTTCTTCTTCCGATGATGAGGATGGCGTTGACGGAGAAGAAGATGATGAAGATGAAGATGATGATGATATCGACGAGTTGTTCAGAAAGGCGGAAAAGAAACACGACAAGAAACGAACTAAACTCGCCGCTAAAACATGGGATGCCGCTTTACCGGGATCGGGTAATAATTTATCCGAGACTGTTAAGCCGAAAAAGAAAGCTACGCTCAAAGCGAAGAAGAAATTGACTCGAAAGAAATAACAGTGATAATAATAGAAATAATAGTAACCTTAGATTTATAATATATCTATCTATCTATCTGTAATATATCATCGTAATATCTTATACATTATTATCATAGACCGTAAAGCTTTGTATATTTCGTGGTCAAGTACGACGTGAACGCATCGGCGTCTAAAGGCTTACCCGTAACTTTCATCAAAAGTTCATCCGCCGAATCAAACTCTGAACCGCGGTCGTGTACTTCTACTCGTAACCATTCGCGTAAAGGCGCGAATTTACCAATCGCGATATCGTGCTCGAGCGTCGGCAACGCTTTCTTAGCTGTTTCGTAAATTTGACACGCGTACATCGCCCCTAACAAATACGTTGGAAAATAACCAAACGCGCCGGAGGACCAGTGTACGTCTTGAAGTACGCCTCGCGTGTCGTCCTCAACGTCTACGTTCAAATATGATTTCATTTTCTCGTTCCAAAGTTTTGGTAAATCGTCGACATCAATCGACCCTCGCATTAGCCCGATCTCTAACTCTGTACGTAATAGAATATGCAAAGGATAAGTTAATTCATCGGCTTCTACTCTTATGACTGATGGATTTTTCACGATGTTGAACGATGCGTGCAACTGAGCTTCGGTGACGCCTTCAAACTCTTTCGGGAACTCGCGCTTCAATTCTGGTAAAAGAAAAGTAGCGAACGATGGTGATAGAGCGACCATTCGTTCCCATAGCAACGATTGTGATTCGTGTACGCCCATCGAATGCGCTCTCGAAACTGGCTGATTCGCGTATTCCTTAACGTTTCTTCCCTGTTCGTATAATGCGTGTCCAGTTTCATGTATCGTACCAGTTAATCCTTCCGATAAATCGTTCTCCTTATATCGCGTGGTCATTCTCACATCGCCCGGACCGCATCCCCCGGTGAATGGATGTACGGACACGTCCAATCGACCGCAATCTAAATCAAAACCTAACTTTAACGCAATCTCTTGCGATAATTTAGCCTGCGTATCGGTCGAAAACTTCCCGCCCAAAACGTTCTCGCCAATCTCTAAAGCTACTGGTTTCTCTTTCTCGTACACTTTTTTAATCAAATCAACGACACAAGTCTTCACGACTGGGAAAATCTCATCCAATCGCTCCTTCGTCATCCCGCGTTCGTACTCATCTAAAGAAGTATTAAACGCGTCCTCGCCAGGTCTTATTAACTCGCATCGTTCTTTCACTAATTCGACCCAATCTTTCAACACTGGCGCGAACGATCGAAAGTCGTTCTCCTCTCTCGCTTTCGCCCATACTTGATACCCTTCGCTCGCCAACGTAGCTTGCCTTTTCGCCATCCGCGAAGGTATCTTAGTCGCCCTTACGTAATCCTCTTTCGCCCTCTTCACGTTTGCGAAATCTTTCTTACTATCATTACCGGTTACGATTTGAGCGCTCAAATCGATTAATTCCCCCAACTCTTTCGCTGTCCTCTTCTCGTGTATGACACCGGCTAACGCGGAAGATGCCTTCGCTCTCAGTCTCTGTGCCTCCGTCCCTTTCGGCATCATCGTCAGTTCGTCCCACCCAGCTAAACCACTCAGGGACTCTAAACAATCGATCTCTTCTAATTTCAAACGAAGTAAATCGTACGCAGACGCAGACGATTCCGTGCCGATGGACATTTTCCGTTGCGTTATTTTACTCAACCTTCTTCCGCTCTTTGCGACGTCGATTGCCTTCGTCAGTAGTTTATTGCTTTGATCAATAAGCAGTATTTGTTTGAGCATATATGATGATACCTGTTATATATAATTATGCTCTAAACAAAGCTTGAGATTAAGAGAACGACCCGTTTGGAGAGAGAACAGAACACGCTTTAATCAGTCGCGCGTTATCGAGATAAATAATAATAAACTATAATCGCTGCTCGGATTTATTATCGTCTAATTTATTACCCGCGCACGTCTAAAGGAACGAGAATGAATGAAACGATGAATTAAATATATTGCTACACACTAAAGCTCATTTTCTTCCAAACCCTAAACCATAAACCCCAAACAACTCAAAAACCCTAAACCCTAAAACAGAAATACTCTAAAACGAACATCCAAATCGCCCGCCAACGATACACTTTAAAGAAAAGAACCGCGCTCTGAGAATGGGCTCTTCTACTGGAAACGAGAGCGCAAATCAACGAAAGCGAAAGTACTACGCAGTCGCGCGAGGAAGAAACCCGGGAATATACGACACTTGGGCGAAAGCGAAAGAACAGGTTTTCTCGTTCCCTGACGCTAAACATAAAGTACGTTCTTTTTGTTCGTTTTCGATTCCGAAACGGGATTTTGGAATTTGATATTTCCCCTCTCTCTCTCGTTGCTTTGTTTCGTTTAACCACGCGCGGTTAAGAACGAGAGCGCACTTTTTTCGATTCAAACGCGCTGACACCGCGTTCTTCTTCTCCTTCTTTTTAAATATCTTTGTTTTTGTTTATATAAAGAGCTTCTCGACGATTGGCGAGGCCGAACGGTTTCTGAGACAGATTGGCAAAGAAGGCGAAGAAGTTGATGATTTCGATGAAAATAGCGCCTTGGCGCAGACGACGACGACGAAGAAGAAGACGATGACGCAAAGTGCGACTACGGCTACAGGGTCAGCGTTGAATCAGAGGAAGATGTCGACGAGTAGTACTTTAATGAGTAGTAAACAGAAGACGATTAAGGAGTACGCGAATGACGACGGTTTAGAGTGGGCGGAGAAATTCGAGCCGACGAAGCCGGTTGATTTCGTTGCGGTCGAGAGTGTTAAAGCGACAACTACGAAGAGCGCGGATGGGAGTAATAAACGAAAAATGTCCACGACGACGACGACAACAGAACAGATTAGTAATAAAGTAGAACAAATTAATAATCAAACGTACGTTTTAGAGTTTGACGGAGCGAGTAGGGGGAATCCTGGACCGGCTGGAGCTGGCGCTTTAATTCGAGCTCCGCAACGCGACGGTGCGATAATAGACGATTCAGCAGTAATAAAAGGCGAGATCATTAAAGAGATTTGTACTTCGTTAGGTGTTGCCACCGTGAACGAAGCTGAATATCACGCTTTATTGACCGGCTTAAAAGCCGCAATAGAGCTCGGCATCGAAAACATTAGAGTGAGAGGAGATAGTAATTTAATCGTATCACAAGTGAAAGGTGTTTGGAAAGTGAAAGAACCGAGGTTAATTCCATTACACGCGGAATGTGCGATGTTGAAAAGAAAGTTCAAAGCATTTGATATTGCGCACGTGAGAAGAGAGTATAATAAAGATGCGGACGCTTTGGCAAATAGTGCGATTGATGACGGAACGCACACGAATGATTATAATAAAACCACAACAACTAGTAATAGTAATAACGATAATAGTAACGATAGCAATGGTGGTGGATATAGCGGTGGCGGTGGCGAAGGTTTGGGTAACAATGGGACCTCGGCCGCTATGCGAATGATGCGAAGAGCGCATTATTCTGCAAATATAGCTCGAGCGAGTCTATGTACGATGCGATTCGCCCGAATCGCCTTGGCGTTGTTATAAAACACGATAGTTATAGAATGTGTATTCTTCTTCTTGGCAATTCTTAATTTAAATTTATGATTACATTATTCATTTCTTCGATGAGAAGAAACCTTTTTTACTACTCATACTTTTCTTCGCATCTTTAGTGGATGTTGCGACTTGTTTTACTTCTTCAACTTCAACTTCTAAATCTTCCTCGCCGACGATTGGTTTAGCAAGCATTTGCTCAGCCATTTTCTTAGCCTCTTCACGCGCCGCTGCCATTGCGTCCGCTTTTGCTTGAGCAAGCTTTGCGTTCATATCCTTTTCCTCCTTTAATTTTCTCAACTCGCGTTCTTTGCGTTCTTTGCGTTCTTTTTTCTTCAGTTCTTCATCTTTCTTCATAGTCTCGAAAGCTTCGCGCTCCTTCTTTAATTGCTTGAGTTCGTCCTCAAAACGCTTATTGTTTTCTGCATGCTTCGCTTCGTTTTCTTTCTCAATCTCTGCACGCATTTTCTCACTGGCGATTCGCTCGTTTTCTTCCTTCGCGAGGCGCAAGCGTTCTATTTCAGACTGTCTAAACTCGGGCGTTCTCGGCGAAGTAAGTTTCGCGGCGTAGTCTGGACCTTGCATCGATGGTCGTCGGTTATCGGCGGTACCGTATTCAGCTCTGGACATCGACGGTTTTACGCCCTTACCACTTTCTTCATCGTGGTCGTTGCGCGCTAAAACTCCCGGAATAGCCCATGGATGTGAAACCGAACTCGGATACTTTCTCGCGATGGCTAAAAGCGCGATTGCTAAAGCTACACAGGCGGTTCCAATTGCAATGAATGGTGGAGAATATTCAGCCCATTGAACGAACGCTTCTTCGCTGCTCTTTGGTTTCTCTCGCTTCCTAATATCTTTCTCAATCGCGGCCGTTAAGTCGTTTGGTGACAAAATCGCTTTTGGTTTCTTCTCTTTCGAAGAAGAAGTCTTCTTCGAGGCAACACGAAAATCTTGTTCATCTTGTTCTTTCTCAACTTTTCCAGCTCGACGAGGAGCTTTGTTTGCAGAATTTTCACCTTTCAACGCTTCTTGAACTTTAGATGATGAAGAGCTGCTCTTCTTCTTCATTGGTGGCATTTGTTGTTGTTCTTGCACATCGTCTTCGTAAACAACTTGTTTCTGCTGCTGCTGCTGCTGCTGCTGCGCGTACATTTGTTGCTGTCGTTGTTGCTGTTGTTGTTGGAACGTTTGTTGTTGTCTAAATGTTTGTTCCTCTAATTGTGTGAGTTTGCTTTCTTGCGCTGGAATGCGAATGACAACTGGAGAAGTCGTCGGCGCAAATTCCAAATCCGTACTAGCTCTTCTCAAAACCATTGAAGACTTCTTACACGCGTTGACAGAAAATGAACAGCTTGCATATCGAACGGCTGAGCACTCGTATACCTCGGCAACGAAACTTTTTTCGAGTTCGCTCGCGTTTCCACTCGCATCTGGACAAGCGCGCGTTTGCGTGCACTTTTGATCCGGATGTTGCTCAGGGCCAAGCAAAACGCCTTTTGAAGATTCAACGCACGCGTTGACGACACCAGAAGTCGGACACTTGGAGTTACCAAGTTGTCTCGCAGTATCGCACGCCATTGAAGCGTCACCGTTCGGTGTCTCATCCACGACGTCATAGCAATGGTGTTCAACTTCATCGGTCTGACTACCAGGGCAAGCACACGAGCACGAACCGTACGCAGACGGAGAGTCTTCGAACTGGTTCGATCTAATCGGTGCTTCTGTAATACGTTGAGGCATTAAATCAACACCATTTCGAAGATTGCTTTCGTCATCTCCCAAAATCGGGATTTCTTCTACATCGTTACCGTTTACTTGTTCTTGTTCGTCTATTTCTCTTTGTTCGCCTTGTTTGATAATGCGTCCGATTCTTTGAATGTTATTCTCATTGCCAGTCATTTCTACATCGTTGCCTCCGTTATTATTATTATTATTATTATTATTATTATTATTTACGAGTTGAAATCTTTGTTGCGTTTGACTGGAAAGGTTGTTTTGTCTGCGTTGTGTATTTCTTTGTCTCATCGCGTGAACGTATGGAGATTCGCCCAAGCTTGCCGCGTCATCTTCTGATGACATCGAACCAAGCTTCGCGGTATTCTTCACCACACCTAACAAGCTCGCTCGCATTGGCACATCGCCTAAAAGCGCGAGTCTCGCCAAGTTTTGCGTCGGTGTTAACGACATTCTGAACCAGCTCTTCTTCTTCTCGTCGTTGTTGTTAATAACGACTCTCGAAGAACCTAGCGCTGGAACGGAATAATCGTGCGGCTTTGCGTGTTGAACCGCAGGGTATTCGGGAACTTTGGAATACTTGGCATCTTCATTTCCAGCTTTCTTCTTCGCTGCGACGGTTTTCGCGGCAGCTTCTTCGAGCTCGGCAATCGGGTGTTTCAAAAACTTCGGATCGATGCCTTGTTCTTTATAATACTCCTCCTCTACGACTGTCGGTTCGTGCTTTGACATGTGAATCGCGTCTTGCCATTTCTGCATGTTACTATAAACGTCTTGACCAGCTTTCACGGCCTTTTTATGTTCCTGAAGAAACTCGGCAGCAGAGTTAACTGCTTCGACGTAATAGCCGCCAATCATTTCTTTCCAAACTTGGTCGTGAATCTCGCGATCTTCTTCGTATTCTTGAACTTTTCTTCCATCCGCGGTCGTGACAACAGTAGCGTCACCAATTGGAACTCTTTTCGGTTTACCAGTTTCTCGATCAATGACAAGTTTCGTATTCATCTTTTCTTTACCATTTAAGCCTTCTTCTTCGGCTGCTGCTGATAACATAGGCTCGCCATCGACGACTCGAAATTTACCGTCGTCCAAACCTTTCATACCCAACGAGTCCGGCTCTAATCCAACTCTCGCGGCTCCCCAAAGCGCGTGCGCTAAAAACGTATCGTCGCGTTCGTAGCTGTTACAGTTTCCAGTCTCTCCAGATGTTCGTCCAAAACTCACGATTGCCACGTTTTCTCTCGGTAACATGAAAATAGCGGACCCTTTATCTCCTAGCGTCATTGCAACAAACGACGTCGTCGAGGCGCCGAATAATGGGCCACGCAAATTCTTAGCCGCGTGGCCGCACGGCGCACTCCCGAGCGCGACTGGTGAACAACACGTCGCCTTTTTCGGAATCTTTTCGTTTTTTTCCAAAGGTTGATGCACCCACGTTAACAAACCGTGTTTATCGTTTTGCTCGGTTTGCGTGAACACTTCGTAAGCGAAATCTTTGTTGAATAATTGAACGGAGTGACCAGTTTTATCTAAAGCAACGCCTTTGTTCAAGAACAATTGCGCTAACTTCAGAGCATCTCTGCACGATAGCAAAAATCTTCCAGTCAACGAAAACTCTCCGTCGGTCTGATCGTCCCCGTTCAAAAACGCGTCTTGCATTCCGAGCGGTTCCAAAACCGCTTTTGTCGCCCACTCTCTCGCATCTCTCTTCGCTCTTCTAAACACGGAGTGTTGAATTGCATCTTCGACGACTTTTAAATATAACGAATTCCTATGGTCTCTGTCAAAGCTATCGTCGACGTCCCATTCTTGCCCTGGTTCGGTCGCTCTCGAATCTTCCCCGGCGGCGCCGCCGTGCGTTTGTTGCAAAATATGCCTCGCCGTCACCGTCGTATCTTTCCCGAAAACCTCCACGGCTAATGGTGTGTAATCTAATAAAGGTTGATCTAATTCAAGTAATCCATCTTTCACGGCTGCGCCGATCATCGCTAGCGATAGCAGGACGCCAGACGTATCCGTCGTCCTCTTCGTAGCGACTGCGCTCGCGAAACCTGGGTATGATTCGTGCACGATCGCCCCATCTTTCGCGACTAAGAAACAATCTCTCCCCGGTAACACTGATAATCTCGCATCGGCGGTCTACAGTTAATTCATTAATAATCAATAAAGGTCAGCGTTTGCGTTAAATACTAATCATTCATTCACGTCCTGAATTCGGGGACGCGGAGCAGAAGAAGAGCGAAAAAAAAACGAAACAAAGAAGAACAAGTTCGATCCAATTCGAGCCAATGGCTCAGTGTCTACCGATACACGGACGAGAACGAAAACGGCCTACTGCTCTCTACGAACCTCCAAACTCGATCGCGAAAGGCCTTTACTTTCCGCGCTCGCGATCATCCACGCACTGGCATCGACATCATCAACATCAACGCCCGGTCTAGCACTCAGTGCACGAGCATTTGATGAGAATAGACATACTAAGACGATCGAGATGAACAGTACTATCGATGATCGATTTGATGCGGTTTGACTGTTACTGTTTCGCTTCATTTCAGTTCTTGATCCGAATCCGTTTTATTACGTTGTTATGTCTCTCTCTTTAATGTTCTATTCTTTTGTGTGACGAAATTGGTTCACAAGTGCATCTGATGGTGGGACAGAAAATGGGTCTCAATAAAATGGATGGGTCTCAATAAAATGGGTCTCAATAAAATGGGTCTCATCAATAAAATGGGTCTCAATAAAATGGGTCTCAATAAAATGGATATAAATAAAATGGGTCTAAAAAATCTTAGTCCAAAGTGAGAAAGTGTGTTCGAGCCCTCTACCAGCAGTCTACGATAACGCGTCATAAATAATAAAAGAAAACAATATCGTCACAAATCGAGACATACACATAGCGATCAAGACATACACGAGACAGTGATACATACACACACGCACGCACGCACGCACACACGCACAGAGAGAAGAAGAAGAAGAAGAAGATGGTCGTTGTTCTTAATTTCTGTAGTAACAGTAGTAGTAGTAGTAGTAATCGTTGGTTTCAGAGGAAGCAGAAGAAGACGAGTAGTAGTAACTCTCATCAACATCAAAATCATCATCATCATCGCTATTATTGCAATAACACTTCGTCGTCGTCGTCGTCGTCGTCTGCGTCGCCGTTCGAGGACGAACGATCGTTCACGACCTTTAGAGGCAAGAACAAGAAAACGCAGGAGGAAATACAGGCACCGTTAATAGACGTTACGAAGCGTCAACGAATAACGAATAACAGAGAGGGCGATTGCCTGAGTTGTGGGAGAACTGATTCTCACAGGTGGTATAAGAAAAGATCGCAATGTCATAATTGTTACAATAGAGCACGGAGAATATTAAATAGGACGGATGAGACACGAAACCAGTGTAGTTTCTGTGAGACCAGGTTAACGAGCGAGTGGTATCACGATAAGTTTAGTGAAGACGGGAGCTTACTGAAGACGGGACGCCGCAGGATGTTATGTCATTCGTGTTACAATGCAGCCTTAGCGAAATCACAGGATAAACAATGCGATGAGTGTAAGAGCACTGAGACCGGTGGAAGTTGGTACACTGGTCAGGGAGCAGCAGGAGGAGGACGAGGCATATGTTTATGTAACATGTGTTATAGGCGTAAGTTGGCCCTTTTTAACAAGAGCGATGATTTAGATGATAGCGTTACCCAAGACGGTGTTTCAAAGAAGCAATATTTTTGTGGGCAATGCGGGAAGATGAGTTTTAAGTTAGGCACAACAGCAGAAACAGGCGCTTTAGTGAAATCGCAGGTTCATGAAAACATGAGGATATGTAGGGCTTGCTATGATAAAGAGTTGAACCAAAGGAAATTGGACGGGTTACCCGTGAAAGGTCAAAGACCACAGGACTTAAAAAGGGAAAATTTCCTTCAAACAAACCCGTTCGATATTATTTGATGAACCTCTCGGATCCAGTTCTGCTTCAAGTACTGCAAGCTTCACTGGATTTAAGTTATTTATTTATTACTATTATTGGTTTGTTCTAAAGTTTGCTACTATGATCGAGTAATATCATTTCTTTTTCTAAATCACTCGCGTTCCAAGAAATGATCTTATTTGGATTCATTATGTTATGAGGATCGAGTGCTCGTTTGATCGAACGTTGAATCGCGATATGTGCAGGTCCGTGTTCGCGAATTATATGTTTCATTTTTCCAACGCCGACGCCATGTTCTCCCGATGCAACTCCTCCTACAGCTATAGCAGCATTCACCAATTTGTCCTCGAGCTCGTGTAATTCTTTTTCGTTCGCGTCGTTGAACGGAATTAAGCAATGATAATTTCCATCCGCGATGTGGCAACACATCACGCAAGGGAAGTTAGCTTCTTTGAACAGCTTCTCTGCGTTTGTGATTGATTCTGAAAGCTTTGCGATTGGGACACAGACGTCACCTACGTATACTTTTTCTTTTTTATGCGTTCCTAACTGTAAGCCGCGATATCGCATGGCGCCTAAATAACATCCACGCCTCGCTTCCCAAATCTCGTCTAATTCATCTGCGTTTTTTGCAAATTTCAAAGTCTTCATATTCGCGTTTTTCCTTTTTGCGATTCGTAAGAACGTATTGTAATCTTCGTTCGTTCTCGCAAACCCTCCATCGTTAGGTTCTTTAGAATCCACAAACTCTAAAAATAACGTAGGCATTTCAATCATGTTTGTTTTAAAAACGACGTTTGAGACTTGAACGCCTTCTTTGTTCAACATCTCGCACCTTAGCAATGTTTCTAAATTAGCGTTTCGAGCTTCGACGACGCATTCGGCGGCTTCTTTGACGGTCAAGAATTGGACGACGGCTCCGACTCGCGTCCGCGGTTTACTGAATAATTTTACGGTCAATCTCGTAATGATCCCAAGAGTGCCTTCGGCGCCTAAATACAACGAGTTCAATTCGTACCCGGTCGAATTCTTCCTCACAGGTTTTCTCGTATCGATGATGTCCCCGTTCGCCGTTACCACGCGCAACGCGACGACGTTCTCCTTACTCGTACCATATTTCAACGTACTCAAACCACTACCGCCAGTACTGGCCATACCACCAATCGTAGGATTACTCGACGGGTCCGGTCCAAAAACGAACCCGTACGCGCTCAAGTACGCGTTCAATTCATTCTTCAACACGCCGGCTTCAACGATGGCGATTCGTTGCATCACATCAACATCTACTATTCGTTTCATGTGTCGTAAATCGCAGACGCAACCGCCTTCGTAGGCGACGCAGCCGCCCTCTAGACCGGTCCCGGCCCCTCTCGCGACGCACGCTTTCTTGAATCTTAAACAAGTCCTCACGCAGTTCTGTACCTCTGCTTCATCCAGGACTAAGCAGACGCAATCCGGTTTCGCTGGTCTATGCGTATTGCCCATGTCGTTCTCGCACTGTTTAAAGATATCGGAATCTTCTGCGAAATAGCATCTCGTTCGGTCTTTCAAACCGGCTGTAATGGCCTCTATGAACTCTAGCTTCTTCTGCTGCTGCTGCAGTCTTTCGACATCGTTGACATTGTTTAAGGACATCGTTTCCTACTTTGTTACGCTCTCTTTAGATACAAGCGCGTTCACAAAAAAGTTAACAACTACGAAGCACTTTTGCTGATGTTCAGGGTCGGTCAAAGCTGAAAATCTCTGATCACGAAAATCGATTCGATTCGACATCGCGCGATTTGTTGCTCGACAAAGCGCGTACGAACACGGAAAACACGACGAAAGCGACGCGCTTCTTTCAGTACGCGTTCGATTCGACGAAGCTTCCATTCGATTCGATTATCGTTTGAATCCGTTTGAAAATCCGTACTCCTCCAAAGCGTTTTCCTTAGAATATATCGCATGTGCTGCCTAAACCCTAACTAATATAATCTGAAACCCTAAACCCTAATCTATTGAGGGGATGGCAGAAGAAGCTTTGTTCCTCATTCTTCTGATTTCGGTCCAAACCATCTTCCCGTGTTTCGAATCACGCAAAGACAACGAATAAGAAATGAATTTCGGAGGCATGCCGAGAGGCGCTGGGCAACGAAAGGTCAGTTAAAGCGCACAAGTTTGACTCACTCAATCGCTCCTCTGTGTGTTTTTCATGGAACGATATACGAAAAGCGTTTTCCGTTTCGAAATCATTAATTCGGAGACTTTCGATTTGTCGATTCGTGTTTTCGAGATTGATTCACAAAATCGCGCTCTCGCTCTCTCTTTCGCGAGAAGTTTCCGAAAGCAAACACTGCGAGCTCGTCGTTGTCGTTTTTTTAGCTCGTTCGTTCGTAGTACGCAGAACGCGCGGATCGTTTTGATTCCAATGAAACGAAACTTTCCGTTCTTCGTTGGATGATCGGTTCCGTGATTTGCAGCCGCAGAATAGTTTCTCTGTTTTTGAAAAGACAGGGGAGAGAACGAGAGATTTTGCGCGGAAGAAGAAGGAGAACGCTCTCTCTCTACTCTCTCTACTCTCACTCACTCATACAATAGACACGCAATAGACACACGCATCTATAGCTTGCGCTAGAGTGAATGCTCGTAGCGTCGATTCGCGGTGTACGCGTGATTGTTTTGATCATCCGCGGCCGCGCCGCCGCGCGCGTTCTTTTGGAACGAATATACGCGCGCGAGCGAAAAAATTTCGATATCGAAGACGAGAGATCTCAGAATTAGTCGTGCCGTTTTTTTTCTATGCGTACGCATGCTCACATTCATGTTCTTCTTTCTTTTTTGATCTTTTCACAGTCCACTGATACGAAGTTATACGACGTTTTAGGTATATCGAAGAGCGCGGATGCGGCTGAGATTAAAAAGGCGTACAGAAAAGCGGCGATTAAGAATCATCCAGATAAGGGGGGCGACGAAGCAAAGTTTAAGGAATGCACGAGCGCGTACGAAGTTTTGTCAGACCCGGAGAAGAGAGAGTTATACGATACGTACGGCGAAGAGGCGTTGAAAGATGGCGGCGGCGGCGGTTTTGGAGGCGGCGGCGGGTCTCCGTTTGATATTTTTGAGCAAATGTTTGGAGGGAACCCGTTTGGTGGCGGCGGCGGTAGAGGCGGTGGAGGCGGTGGCCGTTCCAGAGTTCGTAGAGGCGAAGACGTCGTGCACGGTTTGAAGCTTTCGTTGGAAGATTTGTACAACGGCGTGACGAAAAAGCTCTCGTTGGCAAAAAACGTCATCTGTCCCAAATGTACTGGCACTGGCTCCAAGTCCGGAGCGCTCGGCACGTGCAGATCGTGCTCGGGAAGTGGCGTGAAATTAGTCGTGAGACAAATTGCCCCAGGGATGGTTCAACAAATGCAAACCGTTTGTCCAGATTGTCAAGGCCAAGGGCGAACGATTTCGGAGAAGGACAAGTGTACCGGCTGCAAGGCGCAAAAAGTCGTGCAAGAGAAGAAAGTGTTGGAAGTACACATCGAAAAAGGGATGATGCACAACCAAAAGGTTGTCTTCAACGGCGAAGCGGACGAAGCACCGGATACCGTTCCTGGCGATATCGTCTTTGTCGTGCAACAAAAAGAACATAAGACGTTTACGAGAAAAGGAAACGATTTGTTCATCGAAAAGAAGTTGACTTTAACCGAAGCCTTGTGCGGGTTTAAGTTTCAAATCGAGCATTTGGATGGCAGAAAGTTAATCGTCGGATGCGAACCTGGGGAATTGATTCGCCCGGGAGATTTGAAATCGATTCAAAACGAAGGCATGCCGATCCGCGGTAACCCGTTCAATAAAGGAAAAATGTTTATTAAATTCACAGTCGACTTCCCGAAAGATGGCGCTTTATCTGGCGATCAAATTCAAGCGCTCGAAAATATTTTACCGAAACGACCGACTGTTGATTTAGACTTGGAAAATGGCGAAGAATCCCAATTACACGATGTTGACCCGCAAGTAGAAGCGCGAAGGAGGGATGAAGAGAAACGCTCCGCCGGAAACGCTTACGACGAAGAAGAAGAGGAAGGACCGGGTGGTGGCGGCGAACGCGTTCAATGTGCACAACAATAGAGATGTAGTGGCTAACTAAGTGAGAGAGAAAGAGAGAGATTCAAAAAAAGAGAGAGTGGTGAGGATTAAACCATCATAACTTATTTTAATAATATACAAGAAGTAGCGTTCTATCCATCATCATCATCATCATCATCATCATCATCATTTAAATAATATTTCTTCTTTGTGTTTTCACAAAGAACCGAACATTTTCCAAAGACTTCCGACTGAAGGTCCACCGCCGTTAATGACGTTCGTGTACCCTTTCGATTGTAAGAACTCCTTCGCTTTTTGCCCTCTGCCACCACCACCGCAATGAGTCACAATCGCAATCGCCTTCTCTGGAAATTTCTTCTCAAACGCATCGAATCGTTGTAATTCTTTCTTTTCTCTATCGAACGGCAAGTTCACGGCATTCGGCCTTTTACTCTTCCCGCAGTCCGAAATCGGCGCCGATTTCCCATCAGCACCAAACATTTCATCATCAGCCTCTACTGTAAAATCTGGATTCCTCGCATCGACTACTATTACGTTCGCGTTTGTTTTCAAAAAATTCAAGAGCTCTGCATCCGTACATACGCCCGGCTTCCTCTCGGTCACATCCCTCGCATTTTCTGCCGCAGAACCCATCGACTCGAAAACTACTGCCCTTTGTTTCCCAAGAAAACGTCCTACGACGTTTCTCGTACAATCACGATTCTGTCTATTATTATTTCGTCTCGAGCAATAAAACGAACGCCTGACGATCGTTCTCGTTACTATAATTCCTCGCTTATTCACAAACATTAACCAGAGCGCGCTTCAGGCAGTGCGCACACGAATTCGTTTTGTAATGAAGATCAATCGACGAGATCCAAAACTGAAGTAAATCACAGAAATTATTCCAAACAGAAGAAACTAGAAACACGGCGTTAAAAATATGAAATAAACGAGATCTCTCACTCGAGAAGACCAAAGGTCAAACACGCGCTCTCGCTCGAACTCGGTCGCAACCACGAAATCTACAAACACTCTCACCCCTCGCGAACACTTCGCTGCGCCGTAAAACCTAGAACAACGCGCTCGCCTGACGACGCGCGCGGCGTTCTCGCTCGAGCGAACGAACGACTCGGTCGGTCGCAACCGCGAAATCTTCAAAGACTCTCACCCCGCGAACACTTCGCGCAGTCGTATAACCTAGGACATCGCGGCGAACCACGGGAAGAACCCGAATCTCGCGTACGCCGCTCGCGCGCGCGCGCTCTCGATCGCTCAATCGAACAACGACTCGGTCGCAACCGCGAAATCTTCAAACACTCTGTCCCCGAACACTTCGCGTCCTAGTAAGACCCAGAACAACGCCCACGCTGACATCGCGGCGAACCAAACGAAGAACCCGACGCGCATCCTCTGCAAGTACCAATCGACTAGTTTGTTCCTCCTCGAAGCGAGCTCTGGGTGGAAATAGTACGCATACGCGCCCCAAATGAACGGTAAACCGAAGAACCCGCATAAATACGCTCGTTTGCAGATCTCTATCGCTCTTTCGCAGGTTTCTCCGTCTTCGTAGTCTATCGTGTCCACGTGTGTCACGAGTACCTGATCGATTTGTTTTTGATGCGCGATTACTTGTTATTACTATTTGTTCATAAACGCGGTCGTTTTTGCTAAAGAAGTAATCGAACGAACTCGAATTATCAAAACAGGCGCAAACATCTGAAACGCAAGATGTAGATGATGATTAACGAATCGCGCTCGTTCTAAAACACGCTAGGAAAAAGTGAATCAAAAAGTACGATACCTCGATGTCCTCCGAGCAAGTTTCTGTTCGGCGTCGAGACATTTATTCGTTCTTCAAAGCCGCGGGGAAAAAAAGTTTCGCAATTGCGATGAAAATCAATTTCCCCACAATAATAAAACGAACAATAAATAATAAGAATTGAGAAAAACAACGGTCTGGAGAGTAATAAACACAGCAGAGAATGTTCGCCGAGGCAGATTTCGTGATAAGCGAACAACTGGAATCGGATAAGCAATTGATATGCGATCTGAAACTGTCTGCGGTGTATTTAAACAACGATAAGCAGTGGCC
>Ga0115001_10001589_pt1 | contig 17453 bp, 12 predicted proteins | sample ArcticOcean_MG_C_12_FD_89869 | JGI IMG/M metagenome (GOLD analysis project Ga0115001, IMG submission 89869) | Marine microbial communities from western Arctic Ocean - ArcticOcean_MG_CB8_130 | ecosystem: Environmental > Aquatic > Marine > Oceanic | place: Arctic Ocean: Canada Basin | collected... | reverse complement strand
TTGGTTTACGAAAAAATGATGTATGGGATATTGTTACAAAATTAAAAAAAAATCTGGTATCCACAGATATTGTGGAATTAAATACGAACTTGTCTACGAATTACACCATAAAAAAAAACGATATTACCTTTGTAACAAATTTAGTTCGTTATTTAATGTAATAAAATATAACCGTAAATCATTATAGACATTATTTTATTTTTTAACCTGAACACATTTCGCAATCGACTTTTTTTGCCGGTTCAATGGTAAATTGCTGTGCTTTTGCGGCCGCCTTGGTTCGCAAATAGTACATACCCGTTTTAAGACCTTTTGACCAAGAATACATGTGCATACTCGATAACTTACTAAAGGTAGCATCTTCTAAAAATAAATTTAAACTTTGACTTTGACATACATATATACCACGATCAGCAGATTGATCAATTAAAACTTTTTGTGACAAATCCCAAGATGTTTTATAAATATTTCGCAACACTTCAGGAATCGTATGAATATTTTTAATCGAACCCGAACGCATAATAATTTGATTTTTAAGTTCATCATTCCATAAATCTAATTTAATTAAATCATTCAGTAAATATTTATTGACAATAACAAAACTCCCCGCAACCGTATTTCTATAATATATATTAGATGTATAGGGTTCAATACATTCATTGTTACCTAAAATCTGACTAGTCGAAGCAGTAGGCATAGGTGCTAGCAATAATGAATTACGAACACCATGCTTGACTACGTCTTTGCGAAGTTTTACCCAATCTAAAACCACTTCACCTGCTTGTGTAAGCGGTTTTTTATCCCACAAATCGAATTGAAATTTACCTTGACTTAATCGCGATCCTTCAAACGAAGAATAACTACCTGCATATTTATCTTTTTGGATGTGTAATTCTTCATTTATAGGAAGACAAGCGTTTTCGAGCGTTTTTAATTCTTCAAATTCAGTATAACGCTTACTGTTTTTAGCTGGCGGCCAATCAGTCGTATCGGTTATAACATGTTGAATATCGACACAACCCGTTTTCCAATCATAATTATTATTTTTGTTAGAATAAAAAGCATTTGCTTTAATCGTACTTTCAATATTGAATTTTTTTCGCAGTTCCTTAATTCGTATCATAGGCTCTTTACGTTGTTTAGCTAAATTCATAGATTCTTCCATAGAAGAATAATAAATCACCGCAAAAATTTGTTTGTTTAGTTCAAAGGCTTCGGGTGAATCAAACCCAACACGCATTTTACAATATACATCTGCCAAACCTTGTACGCCTATACCCAACGGTCGATGTAATACATTTGAATAACGCGTTTCAGGAACGGGGTAATAATTAATATCAATGACTTTGTTTAAATTGCGTGTAACTATTTTAGCTACGTCATACAATTTTTTAAAATTATATGTTGGTTTACACATTGTTAATAACTCACTTAGTCCACCCAAATAGGATATATCCTCTTTACCTTTATATTTAATAAACATTTGTGGAAAACTGATATTTTTTATAGTATGCTGCTTTGATAAGTCCGTTAATTCTTGATCATATATATCATTACTAATATCTTTTACACGTAACTGAATATTATTATTGTTAATAAATGATTTAGATAAGGTACAGGGACGGCAATTTTCAATTGAATACAAATCAATATATTCAATCGTACTATAATCATATGGTTCTACAAAGCTACTTAGACCTAATGACGCGAGAGTACAACAAGCATATTGCTCTGAACTCGAATATTCCATAATTTCACAACATAAGTTAGAACTTTTAATCGTGCCTATGTTGGACTGATTGGATTTTTTGTTCGCGGCATCCTTATATAAAATATACGGTGTTCCTGTTTCAATCTGTGCAATCAAGATTTTTTTCCATAGTTCTGAGGAGTTGATAGTTTTTTTACGAATATTCGTATTTTGCTCTAGTTCGATGTATCGTTGTTTAAAGTCGTCCCCATACAGCTCACTTAAACCTTGTGTTTCGTCGGGACAAAATAAAGTCCAATCTTCTCCTTTTTTAAGTCGCTCCATAAATAAATCAGAAATCCACAAGGCATAAAATAAATCACGCGCTCGAAGATGTTCGTCGCCGTGATTTTTTTTACCATCAATAAAATCTAAAATATCAATGTGCCAGTTTTCTAAATACATCGCAAAGGCACCAGGGCGCTTTCCCGATTGGTTGATATGACGTGCCGCATCATTAAATACGCGCAACATAGGAAATATACCATTACTATTTCCATTTGTACTTCGTATCATCGAATTCTTACCACGAATATCATGAATCCATACACCAATCCCCCCTGCCCATTTAGAAATCATTGCACAATCGCTTAATGTTTTATAAATTCCCTGAACGGAATCATCCATTCCCAACAAAAAACAACTTAGCAACTGAGGACGTTCCGTTCCTGCGTGAAATAATGTGGGTGTCGCATGAATAAAATATTTTTGACTCATATTATTATACGATTCGAAAACCTTAGTTAAATCAGATCCATGAAGACCCAACGATACACGCATGAACAAATACTGGATACGTTCTATGGTTTTTGATTTGATTTTAAATAAATATGCTTTTTCTAATGTTTTAAAACTAAAATAATCAAAGGTGTAATCCAGTTCATCAACAATAGTATTATTAATTTTTTCTTTATTATTTTGAACAATATCATAGACTTCTTTACTAATCAAAGGAACCGCGCCCCCCAAACTATCTTTATTAGTATATAATATTTCGACAGCATCACTAAACGTTGTAGGTGTTAATTTATGATTGTTTGAAATCATAATCCTTGAAGCCAATACGCCATATTCTAAATGTTTTGTTGTATTAGATATACAAATTTCTGCTGATAACTCATCTAATTTTGACGTTGGAATACCACTGTAAATTTGTGAGCACACTTTTTGAGCGATTTCAATTGGGTCAATTGATACTAATTTAGGTGTTTTATTACATAAAATACGAAGCCGTTTGATAACTTTATCAAAAGACACTTCTATTAATGTTCCATCACGTTTTTGTACTTGCATGATTAATATAATATATATTTATGTATATCTTTAAATATTTAATATATAATCATAAATTATTATCATTATATAAAATAACTATTATTCATTATCTAAATATTGAACAGATGATTTCAGTAATGTCTTAATATGTTTTATCATTTTAGAACTAAAATCATAACTGATCGGTATAGGTTTGGTATATTTTATCCCACGCATTATATTTTTTATCTGATGTTTATAAATATCGTGTAGCCATATTTTAGTAATTTTTTTTAAAAGATTGTTTGTACTTAATGGATAATATATATCTATTTCTTTTGTAGACAATTGTATATGTTTATAATTAGTAATATTATATACACTATATTCTTTTTTTTTAGAAAATAAGTTGTTATATAATGAATGTTTTTTAGGATAATAACTTATATCTAATAAAATTGTATGAATAAATAAATGATGGATGAAATATTCCTTATAATTATTTTTAATATAATCATAATACAATAATTTTTTTAAATCAAGCATATTTTCTTCTAATACATTGATTATATCCTTAATAATATCAAAATCACAATTAATTTCTAATGGACATATACATATATTTAAAAAATTATGTTTAAAGGTAATGTCCATTTTATTAGTTTTATTAAATTTTTTTTTTATATAAACGTTATTATTATGGTCAACTATATTTAGTTTTTTTATTCGAATATTATACATAATTTTACTATATTTAGTATAACATAACGAATTTAATTTAATTAAAATATATGTACTATTAGATATGACTTTTATATGTAGAGTGTTTATGTTAATATTCAATTTTTTTATAATTGTAGGAACTGTACCTCTAATATCCTCATCGACAGTATCAATATCATTTATATAGTCTGTATATATTAACTGTTCCAAATGTTCTATTTTTTTAAATAATAATGTAGCATTATTTGTAGTCTTAGAAGATATATTTTTTTTTATTAAAAAATCTAGACTTAATCTTAATTTATATAAGGTAGTTTTATATAGTTCGGCATAAATACTATCTATATTAATAATAGAATCTTGTTGCGTATTATAAATAAAATTATGTACGGTAACTATGTTTTTTTTACAGGAATGTAGGTTAAATGTATCAATATATACCGTAGCCATGTTTGTACTATAACTCATTTTTTTTAAATGTACTTGTATAGAATTTTTATGATTAAAATTCAGCGACGCATTATGAACAAATAATTTAATAGTATACTCTGATTTTTCTCCATCTACTATAATATATTGTATAATATTTTCGATACATTCTTTAATATTAACTTCATAGTGTAGCAATTTAATGTTAAATGTATGTATATTAATGATAATATTCTTCGTAGTAGGTAAATAAATAACATCAACTTTATGTATTGTTGAAATTTTTTTTGAACGATAGTGTATGTTAATCGAACGTATGAATAGCGTATACTCATCTTGTTTAGGCTGTATAATGATCTTATTTATAATTAATTTCAGTTCACTATTTATGCGTATAGTTAGATCTGTTATAATACATTTTGTATGAAGCCGTAATAATTGAACGGTCGTTTTTATTGTTTCTATATTTTCATTTATAGTATCTACTGTATGGTTATCATAGACGTCATCATAGACGTCATCATAGACGTCATCATAGACGTCACCAGCTATATCTTCTAAATCATGGGTAGTTGGAGTTTTTTTAAAATATGTACTATCTACATAACCATTTTTTAAATGTATAACACTTTTATAGTTATAATAGTATACAATATCTATGTAATTAAATGTAATAGAATGTGAATACGTAGCTATATTTTTTAAAGAAAGGTGTACTTTATTATTATGCTTTTGTATGTGAAAGGATTGTATAGCGGCATACGTAAACCATATATATATATTTACGATATAAAATATAATATAGTAAAAAAAAGACGTGAGTGTGTTACAGAGTGTATTACAGATTCGGTACATTCATATAATTAGTATTGTATTAGTATATGTAAATAAAATTTAAATGTTAAATAATTTAATATATAATTAAATAGGCGATATTAAATTATTTAATATATAATTAATCGATATATATTATATACTAACAATGTCTTATATCATCACTATACAATCTTATAGTAGAAGATACTTACAACGAAGAAAATATTTACGTATATATAATGCTACATATACAATACAATGTTTTATATTACATAGAATCGATGTGTCTATTTTATTAGAAAATATAAAATATTTGGCTAATTTTTCCAAATCCAATGATAAAGTTCAATTTTTACAAAAAAAAACAGATACGCATAAAAAAAAAATTAAAAAAAATATACATACTCATAAAAAAACTATTCAATCATTACAGGCAACTATACATATTCATACATCAGACATACATACATATAAACAAAAAGAAGAAGAATATAAAAATAGCATACAAGAAAAAAAAGATATAATAACGATATATAAAGATAAACATAAAAAATTACACGATAAAATAAATATTTTAACCGAAATAATTGCTGAAAAAAATACTAAACATAAAAATCTTATCTTACAGCATAAAACATTAGATGGAAAATACACACATCTGCGTCACAACTATGATGTATTGCGCGGTGATTTTACACAACTCATCGAGCAATATACACATTCAAATGAAGCACGGGGTTCATTAGAAAATGTAAATGATTCATTGGAAACTGTAAATAATAGCTTATCTGTTCAATTAAATGAAATATATATTAATTTATTAGAAACGCAGGAAGATTTAGATAAACATAAACATAAAACTATCTGGGATATATTATTTAATAAAATCAAATAAATATAGTATATAAATATTATATATAGGTATATATATATATAAAACATGTATACCATAGGTATTATAGGTAACGGTTTTGTAGGTAAGGCAACCTTTCAATTACAATGTAAAGATATAGCTATAATTGCTTATGATTTAAATCCTGAATTATGTATTCCTAAACATACAACCTTTAATGATATTCTAACTTGCGATATCGTATGTATATGTGTGCCTACACCGATGAAAAATAATGGAGAATGTTATTTAGGTATTGTGGAAAGCGTCGTTCAAAAGTTGCGCGAGCATACGTATGAAGGTCATATAGTTTTAAGAAGTACAGTTCCAGTAGGAACAAGTCAATCATTACAATGCTATTTTATGCCGGAGTTTTTAACAGAAGCAAATTACATCGAAGATTTTAAACACAACCCCAATTGGATATTTGGATTAACCAATAATCGAGAAAAAAATAAAACATTCAAAACACTCATTAAAAATATTATTTCGACGGCACATGCTCATAATAAAATATATGTTAACAAGTGTTCATTTGTGGATTCTTCCGAAGCAGAAGCGATTAAACTGTTTCGAAATTGTTTTTTAGCAACAAAGGTATCGTTCTGTAATGAATTTTATTCGTTTTGTGATAAAAAAAATATTAATTATACTACAATTGCTGATATTGCTGCGGAGGATACGCGCATTGGTAAAAGCCATACGAACGTTCCTGGGCCAGATAAAAAAATGGGGTTTGGTGGAACGTGTTTCCCCAAAGATATGAATAATTTGTGGTATCAAATGAATCAAATAGAAGGATGTGAGCCAAAAATAATAGAGGCCTGTATTGATCGTAACAATACTATTGATAGACCTACACAAGATTGGAATAAAAATAAAGGGCGTGCTGTAATTGATAAATAATTAGACTCATTACACTTTTATAATTTTTATAAATGTATAGGTATAGGTATAGGTATATGTATAGGTATAGGTATAGGTATAGGTATTAGGTATAAATATATATATATTTGTATATTTGTATATTTGTATACGGGTATATACAAATTTGATATGATTATTTATTTTATATTTACATTATAAAATAAATAGTATGAATAGTATGGATATTTCAAGAGAAACCGATCAAGATACAACAGAAAATGTCATTGCGATTGTATTAAGTTTTATGGAAAATGCCGTAAATGATGCGGGAACGTATGTAGAACATTCAGGTAGAAAAATAGTTTCTAAAAAAGATATTAATATGGCATTAAAGGCGGAAACATTTGAATATATACATAGAGAAGATATAGAGGGAAGTTTATTATATTATAAAGAAGCTATCCGTAATGATTTTAACGATTTTAATGATGATGACGATAATGATGATGATGATGATAATTCACCTACTAGTATAAATAGTATAAATAATATAAATAATAAAGATGATAGCATCGAAACCTTTTTACAATCAAAGGTTGTTAACGACAGTGAAATGGACGAATACACCCTAAGTATGTGTAAATGTAATGTATGTAAACGATTAAATAAAGCTGTGGCTATTTGGCCTGACTGGAAACCAGAAACTGATATGGAGCATGTTCTTAAAAGGGTCATTGATACTAAATTATAATATTATATTGTATATATAAATTGTTCCATCTTATAGTGTGATTCATAATAAGTATTTGTACGTATATAAACAAGATAAGAATCATGTAATAATTCAAATTGTTTCATGATTATATCTTTTTTTTCTGATACCATGATAGGAATAATATTATTGTTATTTATGTTATATATAATATATACAAATCTATCTGTTTGCTCCCACAATTCTTTTAAATCTATATATTCTGATATTAGTATATCTTTAACAAATACACAATCGCTATTATAAATATCAATATCTTCAATTGGATATGTATCGATATCTTCATTGTTTACGCATATCATTTTATATTTTTTATTATTTTTATTATTTTTATTATTTTTATTATTTTTATTATTATGAGACGGAAGCTGATAGGTATTAATAATATATGCCCCATTTAAAATATTTTCACAACACGCAATGATTTGTGGATAATTATTGACATATTTTACAATGATACTTGTATATAAAAAGTAATCCATATCTAAATATTCATTATCATCGGTCATATAATAATTATATCGTAAACAATCTTTAAAGTGTTTTATGTATTAACATATTTTTCAATATCATCTTCGCTATTATTTTCACTATCACTATCACTATCATTCACACTATCATTCACAACCACCATAAGGTCTTCCCTGTTCACAACACTCTTCTTATCACTCTCATCGTTATTTTGTAGTATTTTACCTATTGATTGTTCCGTAACCGTATGTTCGGCATCTTTACCAACATCTTTACCAACATTATTACCAACATCTTTACCAACATCTTTACCAACATTATTATTGTTATTATCTTCCGGAGTTCCTTTTAAAAATAAATATAAGTCATTTATATAATTTTTTATTTTTTTAGTGGCGACATCCCAATGAATTAGTCCAAAATGATTAAAATTAATTATATTTTGAACAAAGGCAATATCGGTATATGAATACGTAAATAATTCCTCATTCATATCGACGGAATCATTGTTTCCAAAAACAACTAAATTATATAATAGTTTATATTTAGTAGATATTTTTTCCCAAGTATTTAATTTTTTAATATCAACGGTGTGTAATAACATATACACTAAATTTTTTTCTATTTGACTTAAATACGTTTCGTTTATTTCGTCTGAAATCATTTGATCAGGACTATGCTCTTTTGTTGGCGATGTCGGCGGTGAAACAGGTTGTAAGGGAGTTTGCGATAAGGGTACTGGTGGCGTATCAATACGTGGTGTTTGGGGTAGAGCTACAGGCTGCCGAGGTGGTGACTGCGTCAAAGGTTCTAGTTGTGATGATCTTGATTGTAAAACTGTATCGCTTTCGCTACTACGTAACGGTACATAAAGGACTTGTTCCTTTACTAGTAAAGGATCTTGCGCAATATTATCCATAAGTACTTGGACTGTCCGCGATGTATCCATCGATAAGCCATCATCGTTAATGTCTTTCATTACTTTATCAAGAATGTCTTTATATTTTTTAGAATATATTAATACATTTTGATTTACTATCATATATAATTTGCGTAAAGAAGATGTTAATTCTGTTATATCCGAATTAGATAGGTGTCCATTTATTATATTTAATAATTCTATAATTTCGGTGTTGCTAATTTCGGTATTGCTATTTTCTATACTTTTTGAGGTATCTACAGGTGTATTGTGTAACGTATTCGTTAGGCGTTCTAATTGTTGTCTCGACGTATCTGATAATTCAATACTTCCTCCCTGTTGCTTACGTAAATTAATAATTTTTTTTATAATTAATAATTTATCAATTGGATTTATAAACAGTGTATTGTTAATTTTAAACATTATGTAGTATAATATAATATATTAAAATATTTAAAATAATTAAGTTTAAATATTAAAATATAACAATATTATATACACTATAACTAAAATACTACATGGCAAATTTTTGCTCGCCTAAAAAAAAAAATAACAAAAATAACAAAAATAAACAATTAAAAAAAATATCGTGTTTTGATAGAAAAGCATTAATAAATATAGCGACATCATTTAATAATTTATATCCAATACATAAAATAACGATACCTACGCGTTTTACAGATAGAGTATTAACAAAATTTTGGAATATAATCCGTTTAGCCATTCAAAAAAAAACAGGATGTTCAGATGAATTATGTTGGTTAGAAAGTTCCATCGGCGAACATGCGAAAAATGCCCAATCATCTATTGAAAACTATTTACGCCCTTTAAAACCAGTTGAATGGAATACTAGTCCAAACGAATGGTTAAATACCTTAGATATTCAAGCGGTATTAAATCAATATAATGTATATAAGGATTTTTTATTTATTGGTGCCGTTCCTATTGATTTTGATAACAAGTTAAGTCCCGGTATATGCGTTATTAATGAATTATGTAATTTGAATATAGACCAGCTGTTTCGTTCAGGTATTCGAAGAATAGGTGTTGTTTTTAATTTTGATTCCCATAATCAAAGTGGTTCTCACTGGGTATCGTTATTTATTTCTATACAAAAAGGATTTATAGCTTATTTTGATTCCTATGGAACATTTCCTAAACCCGAAATAGTAAACTTTGTAAATAGGGTTCGCAAAATGATGAATACATTATACGAACAAAAACCCTCTTTTGTAAAAAAAATGCCCATTGATAATGAAATTACTAATCATATAACAAAAATATCTAAAAACGTATATAAAATTTCTAAATCAATTCAAAAAGATACACCCTTATTTATACATACACAACATACTTATAAACATATTAAAAATATAAAATTGGTTGACAAGCAATCATATTATGAGCTACATACAAAAACAAATATACCTGAAACAGCATTAGTGGTACAAAATGGTACGTTTGTGTTTTATAATTCTAAACGATATCAATATAAAAACAGCGCGTGTGGGATGTATTCTATTATTTTTATCATTGAATTATTAAAAAATAAGTCTATCTATGAAGTATTGAAAGATGTTATGTGTGGAGACGATGCTACGGAACAATTACGAGATAAATATTTTAGACCTAATAAAAAATAGTAATTATATAAAATAATCATATGTACTGATATTATAAATTTGATATATTTATTTAAACAAACAGGTATATACAATAATCATATTATATAATGAAAATAGTGTATAAGCAAGAATGTGAAATGTTGTATCATTTTATGAACCGTCTTAAAGAAGAGGGCATATTACAAGAAAAATGCTGTTATTGTGGAAGATTAGATCCAATGGCTAAAGGTAAAATGTTATTTTTAGAAGGAGAGGAACGAAAACAAATGGAACACTATTTACAATGCGATAAAGAATATGAATTTGAAATTGGACTAGGTATATCTACCGATACTGATGATATTTTGGGAATGATTGACGAAGTTAACTTGGATACACTTAATTTATTTGACGAATCAAATATATTAGAAACCTATATTAATACCCTTGTTGCTAAACAAACACAATCATATCACAAATTCTCCGCGTTTCAAGTCAAAAAAGATAACAAACGTATTAATTTGTGTGAATTATCCAAACAACATAAATTATCGACAAAGGACATTCCTTCTAAACCATGTCACGTTCACTATATTAAAAAATTAAATAAAAAAATAATTGATAGTAAATATTTTGTATCCATTATTAAAAAAAAACTGGCATCGTTTTATGATCCTAAAAATTATTATCGAACAAAAGAAATTATAAAGGGCTGGGAAACGTTTGACCAAAATCTTTCTAATGATATACACAATTCTCATAATGTTATCACCTATAAATATAAAATAAAGGTGTCCTCGGGATATTATATACGTCAATTTATTGCTGATTTAAAACAGATGTGTAATTTTCCATTGATTGTATTAAATATTAATCGGACTAACATTTTTATAGATAATGAAGTATTGTAATGAAGTATTGTAATGAAGTAGGTACATGTATATATAGTCTAGTCAGTGTACATAATAACCATTTATTATTACGTATTGTTATTTCATGGTGTTACGTTTTTTTTATGTTTATGTTTATGTTTATGTTTATGTTTATGTTTATTTTTATTTTTATTTTATTTTTATTTAATTAAAGATATAATAGTACTATGTATTATACTAAACATACGAATCATTATGACAACAATACAAAAAAAAGTTATCACTGTATTTCGTGATTATCCCGAATTATTAGAACAATCCGCTGATCATTCCTTGTGCGCACAAAGAGAACATCTACATAAAAAGTTTTTATTATTTATGGAAAAAATAGATTTTCAAGTGGATTATAATAATAAAAATTATAACGAATTATTAGACATGTTTCAAATACTTCATTTATTTGATATTGAACTTGTCGTTAAAATGGCCATTCAATTTAATCTTTGGGGTGAGACCATTAGTAAAATAGGAACACATAAGCACGAGACTTATTTACGTAAAACCGAGAAATTGGACATTTTCGGTTGTTTTGCGATGACTGAAATCGGACATGGGTCTAATATTATGAAATTAGAAACTACGGCTACCTATAATCACGATAATAGAGAATTTACTATACACACTCCCTTTCATTCATCTCATAAATATTGGATCGGACAAGCGTCTATGTTTGCTCATTACGCGATTGTATTTGCTCAATTAATTATGGATAAAGACAGTAAGGGTGTCCATCCATTTATTGTTCCATTACGTTCATTAGATAATAAAGTATATGATACCATTACTATTCAAGATTGCGGAATTAAAAGCGGTCTAAATGGAATTGATAATGGTGCGATCATATGTAATCAAGTTGTTATACCATATGATAACTTATTAGATAGATACGCCCATATTGACAGCGATGGTATTTATCACACTGTTACGGGGCGGTTATCTAAAATGTTAAATGAATTAACAAAAAATAGACTAGGCATGGGCTTGGGTACAAATATAGTTTCTCGCTACGCATTAGCACAAACCTTAGACTATACAAAAAAAAGACGTCAATTTGGAAATAATTTTCAAGAGCATTCTATTTTACAATATACAACCACACAACACCGATTATTACCGCTTCTCGCAAAAACGTATATGAATATGATATTTAATAATTATGCTAAACAATGTTTGGACAATCCGAACCACGTACATTTTAATTCAATTATATCTAAAACAAATGGTAGTTGGAATGCCTTACGAACGTTACAACAATGTCGCGAATGTTGTGGAGGACATGGGTATCATTACCATTCATATTTTGGAAAATTATATAGAAACTTGGACATTTATACTACTTTTGAAGGAGATAATACGGTATTACTTCAACAATTAGTACAATCATTATTAAAAGAATACCAGAAAAAAACAACACCATTGCGTGCTATTTCGTATGTTATGTTAAAAAAATGTAAAACATTACAGTATTTTATACCAAACATCATCGCGAATGTTGACTATAATTTAGATATACATTCATTTAAACGATATATACAATATCGGATTGATTATAAATTAGTATCGTTACTATTATATTTTAATAAAAAAAAAAATGAGGAAATGGATTCATTTGATATGTGGAATTCGAAATTAACACAGATTAATGAATTAGCAAAATTAATTACATTTAATAATACGTTAGATATAGCGTTACATTCATTACACAGCGACAACCGTCCTCTTATTGAAATATATATTCTACAACATATCAAAGAAAATGGTTTATTTTATGTAGTGGATAACAGCATATCTATATCATTAATTAATAATTTAGATAAAAGTTTAGAAAAAAACTATAAAATAATTATTAATAATCTAGATAAATATCTTCAATTATTAGAGGTACCCAATATAGATGATATTATGCCTAATCATTTACATACTATAAAAAGTTGTTTATAATTATATACCTATACATATACATACCTATACCGATCAATTATCGACGGTAACGTATTCAATATCTATACCCTCTGTCGTATATTAAATAGTAGCAATCGCTACCGCGGTTTGGACATCTACCTGTTGCTGATGTGATGATGCTGCTGCTCTTGATGCTTCGGCTACTGCTGCTGCTGTTGCTGCTTCTTCTGCTTCTGCTACTGCTGCTGCTTCTGCTACTGCTGCTGCTGCTTCTTCTGCTACTTTTGTTGCTTCTGTTGCTGCTGCTGCTGCTTCTGCTGTTGCTGCTTCTGCTTCTGCTACTGCTGCTTCTGCGGATGCTTTTGCTGCTTCTTCTGCCGCTCTTGTTGTGTCAAAATGTGGAGTATGGCGCCGTATTAAATCGTTATAATGCTCTCCATATAAGGTTGATGTCGCGAACCTAGCATTTATTGTTTTATCTGTAGAGGCACTTAAATAGTCTCGTCCAGAACTAACATCTAAATCGTTACCATTTATGTCATTAATAGAGGCACTCTTTGCGTGTAGTTTAAAGTCGTTTGTATAATCTATACTCTTTTGTTCGTTTGTTGAAGTAGAATGTTTATATGATTTATAGATTGTATAGCCGGCTATTGTTGATACGCCAAAAATAGCACCAATACCAAGTAATGCGATCATAAACCCACCTTTCATATTATACTCATTTTTTTGTGGTAACGTGTATATTTTATTTTTTGGAACAATAATATATTGTTTTTTACTATTATTTTTTTTTCTTCTTCTTTTTCTCTTTCTTTTACTGTTACTTTTACTGTTACTGGTACTTTTACTTTTACTGTTACTTTTTCTTTTTATTATACTTTTTTTAGTATTTTTATTGATTGAGTTTTTTTTACCCATTTAAAATTAAATAATGTAGTATATAGTATATCATTACAAAAAAAATAATATAATTATAATTAATTTGAATTAATTATAAATATATTAATTAGTAATAATCCTAATAATCCTAATAATAACACATAATAACACATAATAACACATAATAACACATAATTATGTCAGCATACGAGAAGCGACATTCATAGATTGAACTTCTTGAATAAATAACTTCATCGCGTATGGAATGCGCACTTCTGAAAATTGAGTACTATTCGAGCACGATTTACACGTAAATATTTTTTTCTCGGTATTTACAATTGCTAACATTCCACATTGCTTACATACGTGTGTCAAATAATTATCTGAACGATCTTGTAAGGTTTCTTTTAAAAATTCCATAGCACCGTGTGAAAGAATACAATCACGCTCCATTTCTCCAAAACGTAGCCCACCATCTCTGGATCGTCCTTCCGCCGGCTGTCTCGTTAATAATACATTCGGACCACACGCCCTTGAATGAACTTTATCTTCAACCATATGTTTAAGACGTTGATAATAAGTAGGACCAATAAATATACTTACCTTTAATTGCTTTCCCGTCATACCGTTATACATAACTTCTTCCCCATGTCTATGAAAGTTATTTTCTTCTAATATATCTCCTAAATTAGACATATTTTTGCTCGAATTAAACCCTGTCCCATCACCAAATCGACCAATATTTACCCCTACTTTTCCAGTAATAGTTTCGATAATTTGACCAATGGTCATACGACTTGGAACGGCATGCGGATTCATAATTATGTCTGGTACAAGACCGTCCTTTGTAAAGGGCATATCGTCTTGATTAAGAATAATACCAACGGTTCCTTTTTGCCCATGACGACTACTGTGTTTATCCCCTATGGTCGGGCGTCGATTTGATCGAATTTTAAGTTTTGTAAATTGATATCCATCTTCATTTTTAGACAATAAAACCTTATCTAAAAAACCATTTTCATTATTTTTAATATTTGTACTACAACATTTATGTACATCTTTAAATGATTTTGCTTTATTTTTAATGCTAAAATATTTACCTATAATAACATCTTTATTATCTAATCGCGTATTAATGGCCGGAAATCCATTCGGCATTAATTTTTCATAATTATTACCCTTCATACCTATTGTATTATTATTATCGGGTTTACCAAATCGTTGCTGTACTTGTAGCCCATTAATCTGTATTTTTTTCTCTTCATCTTTATATGTGCGATAAAAGGTCGAATGAAACAAGCCCCTATCAATAGCACTTTTATTCATAATCACCGAATCTTCCTGATTATATCCCGAATAAGAAGCAATCGCAACAATACAATTAATTCCACAGGGTAAATTATTACTTGGTAAATATTGAATCATTCGAGAATTTATAATTGGCATTTGCGGATAGGATAAAATATGCGAAATCGTATCCATTCTATATTTAAAATTTGTACAGTAAATACCCATCGCCTGTTTACCCATAGCGGATTGATATGTATTTCGTGGCGACTGGTTGTGATCAGAAAATGGAATAATGGACGCTAAAACACCCATCTGTAATGCTGAATGAATTTCACAATGTGTATAGTTATATTTAATTACCTTTGTTTGTTTTTTATTATTGTTTAATTTAGTAGAATCTGAAACTAACATACACGTATCTTCTTCTTCTACATCTACATATTCTATAACCGCTTTATTTACTAAATCATTTTTATATAAAGGATTGATATTACCCAATAATAAATTATCCCAATTAATAATATTTTTATCAAATAACTCTATATGTTTATCCGTTATCATAAAATCATTGTTTTTTAAAATATAGAGAGGTCGCACACATCTTCCCGACGATGTGCGGATATTCAGGGTGTTATACTGAATATCCCAAACAATAGATGTAAATATATGAATTTTGCCTATTCTTCTATTATGTAATAATAGATCATATATATTTTTACTATCATTCGTAATATATTTCCAATCACCATTTATAAAAACCTTAGTATTATTGACCATATCGCTTGGTACCAATGAATCAATTTTTATAACATTTGTAGTTTCTAAAAGTGTTGTAATTGGTTTAACATCCGTATACTGTGTAATTAAACACGATAATGCAAGATTTTTAACAACACCTACAGCTCCACCCTCTGGCGTTTCGGCTGGACATATTCTCATAAATTGGGTCGAATGTAATTTTCGCGGAGCAATTAATTTTGAACTTTTTTCCATCGGCGTATTGACTCGGCGGATATGTGACAAGGAAGAATTATAAGTTAGTCTATTTAATACCTGTGCAATACCCTGTTTGTTAGCAGTAAATTTCATTCCCCAATTACCTGTCGCCAAAGAGTATTTTAAACCAGTTGTAATCGTCCTAGCTTTTATAATTTTATAAATATTTGATGTGTTAATAATATTAATAAATGTATTGGTTGCTTTCCAACTACCATGAATAAATTCCTTGTTAATTTGCGTTTTCATATCCTTAATTAATTTCGTATAATATTGTCTAAATAAATTACTAAATAAAATACCTACTGTATCTACACGTTTATTTTTATAGGAATCGCGGTCATCGCAGGGAATTTTTTTAAGATACACGTCTAGCAACTTTTTAGCCATTAATCCTAAGAAAAAGGCTTTTTTATTTATATTCAAGCCAATGTGCGGCAATAAATCATTTTTAATAATATCATTTAAATAAATTTCACGCCGAATCATTTCCGGTTCGTCACGACTATATCCCATCATACTAACATAATTTAATAAATAGGCAAAGGCGTCCGCTCGGGTTTTAATGTGGCAGACCTCTTTACAAGAATTTTGTAAGACTTGTATGTATTGTTTTCTATCCTTTTCAGGAACATCAACTAAAATATAATCAATAATTTTTTTATCCGATTCGATATATAATAGCCTGAATAATACAAATAAAGGAATATCTATTTTGATATGGGGTAAAGATACTTTAATTAAATGTTTAGTATGTTGGCGCCCTTTCAACATTTTAACTTGAATATTTTTAAAATTAATAATTTTATCATTTTCTATTGATTTAATTTCACAAATATGTAAATATTTGGATAATTTACTTAATTTGGCAAATATATACATTTTATTTTCAGCTACTCTTTCTTGACTTACAACAACCTTTTCACTCCCATTAATAATGAAATACCCACCCTG
>Ga0115001_10001588_pt1 | contig 17462 bp, 19 predicted proteins | sample ArcticOcean_MG_C_12_FD_89869 | JGI IMG/M metagenome (GOLD analysis project Ga0115001, IMG submission 89869) | Marine microbial communities from western Arctic Ocean - ArcticOcean_MG_CB8_130 | ecosystem: Environmental > Aquatic > Marine > Oceanic | place: Arctic Ocean: Canada Basin | collected... | reverse complement strand
GCATAATCATGAATATCATTATTCTGAAATGCCGTACCATCTCCTAAAAACCCACCGAGAGCACAACTCTTACCTAAGACACACTCTAAAAGTTGATTGATTGTCATGCGACTCGGTAAAGCATGAGGATTTATAATAATATCGGGAACGATACCATCCTTAGTAAAGGGCATTTCTTCTTGTTCAAGAACTAAACCACACATTCCTTTTTGTCCTGGTCTTGAAGCATATTTATCACCGACTGTAGGTATTTTATTTTTTCTTATTCTTACTTTCGCTGATCTTAAATTATCAGAGTTTTTAGTGACTACTACTTTATCTACTATCCCTGAAGTACTAAATTTAATACATTTACCCGATACATTATGATATACTTTTTCACCGTTATAATTTTCACTTATTTTAGAAAGAATTGCGTCATCGTGATCAACATTTGATCCTTCTTTCGCGAAACCGTGTTTATCTAATTTATCAAAATTTACCATATCACTCTTTTTTATATCTTTGAAATTATCCGGATTACCAAAATAAACACGATTCCCATTTTCTTCACTTTCATCATCGCTATAACTACGATAATATAAGGAATTAAACATACCTCTCTCTATTGAAGTTTTATTTACCATAAGACTATCCTCTTGATTATAACCACTATAACTAGCAATCGCTACAATAGCATTCACGCCATAGGGTAATTTATCTACATCAGTATATTTTTTATATCTCGTTGTTACAATTGGTTTCTGAGGATAATTTAAAATATGAGCAAATGTATCAAATCTTGTATTGAATGCCGAACTATATAAACCTACCGCTTGTTTTGTCTGTTGACAAGAAAAAACATTACGAGGATATTGACTATGTTCTGGAAAAGGTATATTCACCGAAACCGCACTCAGAATCAATGACGAGTGGATTTCACAGTGAGAATATTCTTTATCTATACTATGAATGCTTTTCGCAATAAATACATCTTCGCTTTCTAATGGATCTATATATTCTATTGAAGCCTGATTTTCAGTTAAATATTCAATATAATTCGGATGTTTTAATTTAATATCTAAAAATTCTTCTCTATGATAGGTTTCGTCGTAAATACTCATTTTTGGATTTAAATGATACATATGTTCTCCTCTTATCAAATGATCCCATGTATTCATTTTACTATAATCTCCTTCCAATAAGTTATTTGATACTAACTTGCCCATTTTTCTTAGAAGAAAAACAGGTCTTAATAATCTACCATTATCACAAAATACATAGATTTCATTTAACTGAGTTGACCATCTGATACACGTATATAAATGAATAATACTATTACATTTTAATAATCTCATTATTTTATATAAGAATTCTCCATCCTTATGTAATCCGATCCATCTACCATTCAAAAATACCTTACACTGATTATGTAATTCATATTTTGTAGAGTCAGATAATTTTATTAAACCATTATCAAGCAACGCTAAGTAAATATTATCCTCAGAAATATTAAAGGATATCTTACAGGCAATAGATAAATGATTAATTATCCCTACATTACCCCCATCAGGAGACTCAGAAGGACATATAAATCCCCACTGAGAATTATGTAATTTACGAGGTCCCAATGATTTTGATCCCGCTGGCAAAGGATTAGATATCCTACGAGTATGGGATAATGTCCCTAACATAGCATTCCGATTTAAATCTTGAACAATACCCTGCTTACCCGACAATTTCGTTCCAAATACAGAACCAAATGATTTTACAATCACATCCATATATTTATGATTAAATACCTTACGACAATTATCATCGTTGATTAAATTACGAATATCATTCCCAAAATCTTTAAAGTGAAACTTAAAATCATTATCTATTTTTAAAGATACATTTCGCTGGAAGATACCCCATAACTCACGATATAATTCTAATAATAATGAACCCGCTGTATCTATTCTTTTAAAACTATAAGAATCTCTATCCGTTTCTTTGATAATATCTAATCTCGTTAATAATAACTTTCTCACACTGTATCCTAACATCTGACCCTTTTCACTGTCAGAATTATAATTCGGCATGAAATTATTAGTCAGAATATCAATCACATTTATTATTTCTTTTCCCTTTGTATTCAGTGCTAATAATTTCATCGCGGTTTTACGAGTATAAACGGGCTGAGAATCTTTGATAGACGGTCCTAATATCTCCATCATATGTTTTTTTAATTCTTCGGGATCTGTATCATAAATAATCGTTGATAAAATATCACGATCATTCTCTATTCCCAAGGCCCTAAAGAGAATAAATAAGGGTACCACAATATCAAATCCTAATATTCTTACTGTTATCCTATACACATGATATTTACTTACTTCGGATAAATCATCATTTATAGGATTAAACTGGACTAAGTTACGATTTAATGTAATAGCATTCGTTCGTGAGGATTGGAAACCTTCTTTAGATACACTCGTAATTACACTTTGTAAAGGCGTGATATCATCATTCTGAGAATTAATATATAAAATATTACTAATCTTTTTCTCTTGGGATAAAACGATTTTCTCTTTTCCTCTAATAATGAAATATCCACCTTTATCATAGGGACATTCACCCAATTCATTTAACCGATTATCATCTAAACCATTCAAGATACATAATTTACTTTTTACCATTATCGGCATTAATCCAATATTCACCTTCTGAAAATTTTTAATCGTAGTCTCTTCTTTTACATTATCTCTGAATATCACACCTATATTCGTATAGATAGATGATGCATAAGTATATTCTTTTAATCTCGCTACATTCGGATACATATATGTTGATTTACCATCTACAAATTCAGTCGGCGAAGATACAAATACATTATCTATAATTTTATCATTTGGCAAACCCTCTTCATCTAAAGTCTCACCATAATAAATATTGATACTATAACGATATTTACCTTTATCAACATCTATTGCATCCTTATAAAGTATCTGTGGATTCTCACGCTTAATAATATACTCTATACCATTCGTTTTACTATATATGAATTCATTGAAACTATCTATCTGATGTTGAGATTTATAATTGGGATTATCACGAAAATATGTATCAATGATCTGCCATACATCTATCTTTTTCATATCAAATATATCATTCATATCATCCGAATCTAGTTCCGGTTCCGGTTCAAATCCTTCAAATCCTTCACTCATTTATATTTACTACATATTTATATTTTAAATCCTAAAACCGAACAAGAACTTATCATATTTTAAATAAAGATCATCAAATTTGATTTTCTCTTTAGTAATCAGAATCATACAATCATTTAAGAATCATTTAAGAATCATTTAAGAATCCTTATGCACGGTCACGCAGTGCATCGGGAAATCACAAAAGCGATCTATGGTAATCATAATTGGACCGGTATCAGCGGACCATTAAATGGTCAGATTCTAGAGAAGTCTGGATTAGTTGCCATGACACTGTCTGATTTTATTTCCAAATTTTCAGGAGAGTTAGGAGATTATTACGATGAAGATTTCGGAACAGATGAGACCGTTAATCGTTCATTTGGTGATACATTTGTCTTTGTCTTGGTGGATCTAGGTTCCGATCACTTACCACAAAAGATCAAACAAAAAATCAGAAAAGCCGGAAAGTGGCGCAGAGATAAGCTGAAGCATCAGTGGTCTTATGTAAACCCAATGAACCGAATTCACGGGTTCTTAATCATGACAAATGTAACAAACGAAAATCACAAGGAGCTAACTTTGTCAATTGACGCTATCGGTTCATCATACTTCTCAGAAAAGAAAGGCATCGGTAAAGATCTAATAGAAATCGCTAAAAAATTCGCCACCAATATGGGGGCTCACCACATCGTTCTAGAAGTAGCGAACGAATATTCAGGTAAATGTTTTCCCGAAGAGTCAGATGAAGAGTCAGATGAAGAGTCAGATGAAGAGTCAGATGAAGAGTCAGATGAAGAATCAGATGAAGAATCAGATTGGTTCCCCGATGAAAGTACTCTTGATATACTTTCTTCTGAATTATGGAAAAAGTGTATGAGAAAGAATGATAGGGGTATACCATACTACAACCTAGAACAGGCTTACATTGGAGAAGGCTTAGATAATTACTTTCAATCGTTGACCAACTCCCCTGATGCTTCTTCTCTCTGGACCGGAACACATAAAAATATCATAGAAGATAAAGATGATCCCGGTGACCATGAATATGGGGGTGCATGGTATCAAAAGGGGAAACGAAGTCAGAAAAGATTAATGGGATTTTATGAAAAACTCGGTTTCAAAGAAGATATAAGAGTTCACACAGATTGGTGTTGCTTCAGTCAAATACCCTATCCCGCAATGAGATACATTTGCCCTTACACTTACTAAATGAATATTAAATTTGATTACTTTTTTTATCTTATTCATAAAAAAACTTTAACGGAATAAGATAATGACATGGTCACAAGAAGTATCGCTTCTTTTCTTAGATATTCTCAATGATCCGGAGATTATTAGATATCTAATGCGACTCGCGAAACCAAAACACTATCAAATCTTATGCGAAGAAGCAAGAGAATTCCACGTATCATTGAGAGTAACACGTGATAAACGATGGTTATCAACTCAAGAATTATTAAGACAAGGTGATTTCTATAAAATGAATTCCTATGTTCCCATTACTTGCACTCTACCCTTTGATAACAGAATGTGGATCATATCACAAAATATCCTTAAAATGATACTCTATTTCAAGAGAAATTTTATTAGAAGTACTTATCTGATCAATGATAAAAAATCTTCCTATCAAGAAGAGATGCCTATCCAGAATTATCCTCATCCTCAGGCAAGAGTGAGGTGGGAAGCGCTTACCGAATCATCAGTTATACCAACTGACTTGTGGTTCGTTGAATGGGATACCCCCCTCCCACAGAAAACAAAAGCGGTGAATCTTATCTTTGATCATTCATCATCGGGAAATAAATTCAGAGCAGGCTGGGGCATCGGTCTCATTAACATTTCTTTAGCTGATCTAAATTCATTCAACGATGATGGGTTCTCTTCAGATCACATAGATGCTCCTTATCTATTAATTCATTCTCCTATCACATCATTTGAAACAAAAAAAATAATCATTGATAGTATAATACCCGAGCCTACTTATGGTGAATTCTATATAGAAAATATCATTAATTAATAGAGTTAATAGATCTATCCATACATACGCCACATAGTTTAATACTACACGCATCGCTTTTGTAAATAGGATATTTTACATAACGTTTTTTTTGTGTATATTCATTTTCAGAATTATATAATACACGACAATAGGGATGATCACATACATCGTTGTGATTTGATTGACAAAGAGTAAATATTTCTTCATTATACTTTACCTTCTTTGACGCGATGCCAGGAAATTGAGGATCAGTGTAACCACGACTTTTAGCCCAATGATTTAATCTCCCCGTGTAAATAACACGATACTCTTCAATTAGAGTTTTTCCCATTAATTTTGTCATATCATTGTATCGTCTATCTTTTTCACCTAGTTTAGATGAATCAGTATTTCTACAACATGAAGCACATAACCCACAAGTACCCGAAAAACAGGGAGCCGCAGAAATCATAGTTTTATCATCATTTAACTTCGGTCTCACATTAAGTACAGGTTCTTGAACCTTCTTCTTATAACGATTATATTTACGATTTTGAACCATAGTAAATCTACTTACTTGATTCTAAGTTATTTTAAATCAAATTTATTAAACTTGATTATATGAATCATTGATTCTGATAATATGATTCATTCAATCTGATAAATGGAAGATCCTCTTCAAACAAATAGAACGAAATGTTATGAGTTTTGGTTCATAAAACATCCTTTATGTTTCTTATGGGTATGGATACTATCATTACTATTCGGATCTGTTCTGCCACTGAAATTTATAAAAATAATTAGTTACTATTTAAAAATCATTTTATTAGTAACTATAGTATCCTTAATGACAAAAAATCAATTGTTCAAATCTACACCAGATTTACAAATCGTTCACGCTGTATTAGAAGCGTTTGGCTTAGATAATTTAGAAGATACAAGACTTTTTACAAAAGAACATATGATTGATGTTGATACTGTTCAGAAAATAACAGATCTAAGTGAAAAATTAAAAGAATACTATTTACCCTGTAAAAGTAAAAAATATTTAGTGGATCTCAATGAAAAGAAATGTATTACAATATTAAGACAATTTACAAAAATACATCATTATAAATGTATCGGTATTGAAAAATCTACCAAAGGTAGGAAAATGATGACTTACAGATTATTATATTCGGAAGAAGATTATCTTAAAAGTCCACAATGTAAAGGGAAGAGTGAATATGTCATCTCGTTTGAATAAATTTGATTTAAATAAATCAATGTATTTATTAAACAAATACAGAATGAATAACCGATTGTGAAGATGGAATGTAAGATCTGTCGCCCTCCAGATAATCCTTCTCTGGATTACCCTCCTCTCTCTCTAAAACAATTTCCTAGAAAGAGTAATAATCTATTTTCATACGACAGTTATGCAGTCGCCGTAAATTACTGGATTTATGATAAAAAAAGAAAAACAATTATTCATACAGGTTCATCAAGGGCATGTGGTTTCAATCATAATAAATCATCAATTCATGCTGAACAGAAGGCAATTGAATTCTGTAGAAACTCAAAAAACAAAAATCTACAAATATTAATCTGGAGATGGAGTAGATCCGGTACAATGAAACCAACATATTGTTGTAAATCTTGTGATCAATTAGTTAAAAAATATGGTTATGAAAATGATATCTTTACTTACGATGATAATAATAAGATTAACGCTATCATAGATAATCCTAGCCTCTCCCTAGCCTACAAAATCAAGTATGGATTGACCGATCATTAAATTTTTTTTATTATTCTCTTTCTTTTTATAATCTTCTAGTTCACTTTGGAGTTGGAGAATCTCCTTTTCAAGTTTAAATTCTGATTCCTGAAGTTTCTGAATACGAAATTCAGCAGATACAAAATTTAAACGAAGCGATTCTATAATATCATTGTAATATTTTTCAATTTCACTAGCGCTCATTATTAATTTAAATTATCATATAAATTATAAATCAAATTTATAAAATTATAAATCAAATTATTTAAAATGATACTTCTAAATTATTAATAATGGATATCAATAAAATTTCTAATAATCTATTTAAATTATCTCATAGTATACTTATCTCGGGTCTATCGGGATTCTATACATGGTATCCGAATGAAATCACTAAAACTCTAATCTTTTTGATTTCCGAAACTTATTTTACAATTGATATGATTCAATTAATTTCATCTCCGAAAATAGAATATCCATTGATTGTTCATCATATGATAACCATGTTCTATTTATTTTGTGTTTACATTGGTTATCATAGTGATTTATTAATCAATCTGTATTTAATGGGCGAATTATCAAATTTATCAATCTGGATCACGTATCATTTAATTAAAACTTCACAGAATAAAGATCTTATTCTAGTATCAAATATATTCCAATTCTTCTGGTATAGCTATTTTCGGATCTATCGTTTAACCGATATTATCATAAAAAATAATTATATCTTTTATACATATTTAGCACCAATTTTAATTATCTATCTTATGGGATTTGTATGGTCATTTTATCTATTCAAACAGATTTATATAGAACGATACACAATTCTAACAAGAATCAAGACTCATGATAAACGTTTACAAAATTAATAAATTCATCATTTTCCAAACTCAATACCTTATATTTACCTCGTTCAAGAAAGAGTAAATATTTTTCATCTCTTAGAACCTGTAGAGTCTGGCGAATGCGAGCCTCAATCGTCTTATTCTTGGGATATTTCAATTGTAAATTGTTATAAGAATACCTATATAACTCCTGTAATGTAAATATTCCTACATCTAAATGATTATCCTCTATTTCTCTCTTCAAATCTGTTTTCCAAGGCATTTAAATGAACCCTTTTTTAACGAATAGGATAGAATTTACTATCAAATTTACTATCAAATTTAATTATTGCGATTTTTAAACAATCCTTTAATGTAGTACTTAAGAAACGTAGGTATATTTTTAGAAATAATGACAAGATATTTATAAATTTGGCGTCCATATTTTTAAAAATTTGATTTCTATTTAAAAATAAAATATATAGTATAATTATAAAACAAAATGAGTGCGAATAACAATATCAAGGAAAATGTCTGGGCAATGCAAAATGAACTTCGTAATAAGGAGGGAATTACCGGGATTGATGCGATGCATCATGTATTAATGATTCTACTAGCTAAATCTTTTACAATAGAACAATGTCAAAAATTAAATATTTCAGGTGAATTTGCTTTTGAGAACTTAATTAAACTGAGCAAGTCTGACTTATTCTCTAAATTTTATAATCCATCTAATATGCGAAACACTATCATATATCATATCCGAAGAGGCGATACATTCGGATACAACAAAGACTCACCATTTCAAATTAAGAATGAAGAAACCCTGGAGTTTATGTTTCACAGAGTTAATAATATCTCAACCGAAGAACTCATGAATACGAATGATGTTATCGGAGATATCTATGAGCACTTTATTAATCGGGAAGGGAAAACAATGAAAGATTTAGGACAATATTTCACCGATAGAGGACTAATCCGATACCTTGTTGATCTATGCAATCCTCAAGTGAATGATGGTAAAGTTCCAACAGTATGGGATCCTAGCGCCGGAACTGGTGGATTCATAATTGAATATATCAAGCGACTGAATGAATCTAATCCAGATATTGATTGGTCTCTAAACAAAAATAATCTTTTCGCAAATGATATCAATAAGAATACTTATAGCCTTCTTAAGCAAAATCTCTATTATTCATTGAAAGAAGGTTCAGGAATTACTATTAAACTAGCGGATTCTTTAGTTAATGATAATGATCAAATGTATGATTTTATCCTCGCTAATCCTCCATTCGGTATCAAAGGTCTCAAATACGCAGATATGTGTCAGAAAGTAAAAGATTTAGGAATCAATGGAACAAAAGGAGAAATTCTTTTCCTACAACTCTGTATGGCCAAACTTAATGATAATGGTAAATGTTGCATCGTTATCCCCGAAGGTGTCTTATTTAATTGTACTAAGATGTATAAAGAAACAAGGAAATATCTATTAGAAAATTTCAATCTTAAGAAGATTCTTAAAGTCGGCGAAGGTGAATTCTTTAAGAATACTGGAGTTAAGACATCAGTATTATTCTTTGAAAAGAGTGGTCAAACTGAATCGGTTGAATTTATCCGAGTTAACAAAGTAAATGATAGTATTGAAGAAGTTCCACTTATGACAGTTGAAATGGAAAAGATTATTGAAAATGATTATTCACTCAATATGAATCTTTACAAAGAAATTATTCTAGATGTAAATGTTAACTTTGAAATCGTTGAACTTAAAGATATTATTCATAAGTTTGAAAATGGAAAATTCATTGATAATACTTCCGGAACAATGTATCCATATTATAATTCAAATGGAATTACGGGATATCTTGATACATATATGCTAGATGGTAATTATATTGTTCAAGCTTCATCGGGAAATTTAGATAATAATATATTTTATCATTCTGGTAAATTAAATCATACAAACTTTACATTCGCCTATACTACCACTGATAAATGTCTTACAAAATATTTATATTACTACATTAAACTTAATATTAATTTCCTTGAAAATTATTCTAATCAATCAACCATTCCTAATCTAGATAAGAAGTCATATCTTAAATCAAAAATTGTACTTCCATCCCTAGAAGTTCAAAATAGGATCGTAGAGCAACTAGACAATATCTATGAAACAGAAATTCAATCTTCTAAAGAAGTTATTAAATCGCTTCAATTTTCAATTGAAGCAATTATGAAAAATACCATGTATCAGGATGATTTAGCAGAATATAATTTAAAGGATTCTTGTATTTTTAGAAAGGGAAATGGCATTCCTAAACCCAAAAGAACTGGTGGAGATATTCCTTATTATGCAAGTAATGGACAATCATCCAATTCTTATATGAATAAACACAATATAGATGGAAATTTTATATTACTTGCCGAAGATGGTTATATAGGTTCAATACATTATATTCAAGATGGTTCTAAAATATGGGTCGGCGACCACGTCCATGTAATTAATCCAAAAGACGACAGAATCAATATAAAATATTTATATCATTCTCTTAATATTAATGTTAATTATGAAATATATACAACTGGCTCAGTTATCCCTAAGTTAAATAAAGGTAATCTAGAAAAAATCAAAATCCGTATCCCACCACCAGAGATCCAAAGAGAAATCCTTAAGAAAATTGAACCTAAAGAAAGATTAATCAATCACCTAGAAAAAAATATAATTCGCGCCGAAAATGAAGCCAAGGAAATTATGAGTATCTTATTTAATTAAAATTATTCATCACACAACGAATCATCCCAAAATCCTCTATTATAATTAGGATATATATCACCCAAATCATTGACTTTAGGAAATTTTATATCATTGAACACACGATACTCTTCATATGTTACCCTGCTCTTAAATTTTTTTTCAAATTCCGACCAGACTGGATAATCTGAAACATCTACAGAATATAAATCTAATATCGTATAATCATTGTTTTCTAAATATCTATTTAAGAAATCTAAATCAGGTAATCCCATCTTACCTTGCTTAGTATCCCTATAATCTTGTAAATAACCTTTCTTATCATCTCTTCTACCTCCTAGAAGTTTTATATATTTTTTCATCGTTTCAATTTGCATTCTTTTACCAATATTAAATCTCTTGATAATCCTCATTCTAAACTGATTCGTTAAATCAGGTATATCTTCGTTAATTTCATAAGTCTTTTTAGCACCTTTCTTTGATTGAGTTACTTTTCCTATTTTTACTTTATCAATTATATTCACATCAGAATGACTCAGTTGTTCAATCACCTCTTTAACTGTCGCATAAGTTTTAATTTTAATTAGATCGTCATCTGAATTAAAATTACTATCTTCATCATAAATCATGGGGATTATAAATCTAGCTTTTGTTTTGGCTCCATGAATACGACAACACCTTAATAAAGATTGAACTATTCTTATTTTAGAATACATATCACACGCGATTAATACACTATCTAATGAAGGAATATCAATACCTTCCCCAATCTTATAAACATTAATCATAATACCATATTCTAAATCATTAAACTCTTTTATTATTTTACTTGTATCAGTTGTATCTTGATCTACTTTAAAAACATCATCCATAGTAAATTTATCATTCTCCTCTAATAAATGAGTAATATAAGCATATACCTTTTGAATTTCAATAATCTTGTTCACAAAGATTAACATTTTCTTACGATCACCATTAAGTATACTTTCTATTGACATATAAGCTGCTAAGAATAAATAATAATCATCTTTATCAATACCCCTAAGACTACTATTCTCAATCATTTCTTCTAATAGTTCATATTTAAGTAAGGGACATGCCAATTCATAATCACATAAATAACCTTTCTCAATACCCCATAAAACTGATTTTTCATCAATGATTTTACCAAAGATATCTTCATTAAAATTATCATTGTAATTTATTCTTTCATTACTATCCATCCTTTTCATTGTAGCAGTTAATCCTAAACTTTTCTTCATGGTTAATGATAAAATATCAGTATTTTTACCTTGTCGTTCACCCAAATCTCTTTCATCATCCTCATCATTCTCATCATAATCTTTTACTGAACATAAATGATGACATTCGTCAAATATTCCAAAATCAAAAGAAATACCTAAATCTTTTAATTTATATGCTGAGCGATAACTCGTAATAACTATCCCCTTTGGATTTTTGTTTAACCAATCTTTAATAACATCTATATTTGTTGTAGTTGTATGGCCATCTATATTAGAACTACAGATACATAAAATTGGTAAATCATAAAATTTAAGAATTACTTTTATCCACTGATCAAATAATCCTAAACTATTTAATCCGATTAATAGATGATTATTTACATATTTTTTAGATACATTTAATGATGTAATTGTCTTTCCTAAACCACATATCCAATTCAAAATACCCTTATCATGGATATCATACCAATTCATTATCTTTTCTTCTACCTGATAATCTCTCATTTCTATCTGCTGAATAATATTTACAGTCCTCTCGTGCAAGCATCTTTTTGTTAAGTTTTTATCTCGTTGTCTTTTTAACTCTTCTAATTTTCTACGATATTTTTTCACGCTTGCATTCTTCTTTAATTTTTTAATGAATCGGTCGCGCAATTCTAATGTCCTACTTTTCCTATTGATTTCACAAATATCAACTTCTTTATATTCAAAACCTAACTTAGTTAATGTATCCTCTATCTTGTGAATAATATGAAATTCATAAAACTCTGACCCCCCTGAACCATCATAATGATATTCTTTAAATTCATCTTGTAAAAGATTTTCCACTGTTTCCCAATCCGAAACCTCAAAGATTTTTAAATAATTACCTTTATCAGGTTCTCCCGTCTTATATGTAGGATCCCTTTGTACAGGATTTGATGTCCCGCCTAGTTTAATCACCACTCTATCTTTTAATCGGTAAGATTGATGAAATCTCAAATATATATACCCAACTGGAAATTTTTTCATAGTAGCATTGTATTTAAAAGAGTTTTGATTTTAAATAATATCAAATTTATAATATCATTTGAATGGATTATTATATTTATTATCTTGGGCTAATGAATTAGCAGATATTTCTATATCCTCAGTAATACTATCAATATATCCCAACTTTAAAGAATCTAAGAAACTTAAACCCTTCTTTAAATAAAAAACCATATGAGATGGATCGGGGTGATCCTCTATATATTTTCGTTCGTCTTCTTTTAAATTAGTAAACCAATATTTACCTGACATTATCATTATTATCTTTAATAATTTCTTTCTTAAATGTTTTTCATATGACCCATTATTCTACTTGATAATTCACTATATAATTTATCATCTGATGCAAAGGTATATTCATAATCCTCTTCCAAATAAGGACAATTTTTCATCTTGATTAAAGTGTGTAGTAATTCTACTACCTGATAAGAAATACCCGTTAAATCATAAAATTCTAAACGATGATCTATTTTTATAATATATTCACTGCTATATAAATCATTGTATACATATGAAAACTTATCCGTATGAGTATCACGAGCAAGAAAGTGTTCTCCAGCGATCATATTCCATCTATGCAAATGATAATGATAAGTTTCTTTATCTTCTTCATTATTCTTTATCTTGATAATATGATTACATATTTCAGGGATCGGTATAAATACTTTTAAATATAATCGTATCATTTCATCGTGTTTCAATGAATACTCCATTCGTATATCTATTACTATGATAATCAAATAAGTATTGATAATCAAATTTAATATAATTATTGCAAGAGAACGTTTGACGCGCGGTCCAAATCCTGTATTTTATTTTTCATTTATCTATCTAAGATATATAAACCAAATATAATTATACCAATTCCCCAACAAGTATTTATTGTTATTTTTTCACCAAAAAATACATGTCCTACTACCAACATTAAGATTAAACTTAATGATCGCTGAAACGATTTATATCGGATCACATTACCCTCCGTCTTTACAATATGATTACCTATTAATAAAGTTATCACAATCAACGAAATATATAAAATTAGTTTATATTTTTCCTTAGATCCATTCAAACGATCTATTAAATTTTGAAACGTTTTCCCTTCGTAAAAAAAGTATATCATAGAAACGATTATTAATATACCTATGGAGACACATAATATTTCTTCTGTGATACTAAAACTCTTTAAGAGATCATTCTTCAAAAATATTATCGGAGATCCTATGATAATTGACAAGATTAAAAGAGTATAGAAATTAGTATTCATTATAAATTTGATAGATTAAAATTATGATTAAATTAACATCAAGTATTAAATTTAAAAATGTACAGAGATACATATATTAAACTCGTTCTCAAAGAGTTCTTAAATGATCCTTATCTATTAAGATTTATTTATCAAATCCTGGATAACGTAGAAATCATTGAAGCAAAAGATAAAAGTAGCAAAATCTCGGAGCCTCTGAGAAATGATATTCAATTGCTATATCCAGGGTTGATCAAAACCGCACTCTTTGAAACCTCCAAATTTACGATTGATAATGATTTAGATCCAGGTTATTCGTTTTATAATGTAAAATCCCTCACACCATGCGGTTACGTAGTAGAATGGAATCACTATCCACCCTCTCAATATAAAATCTCTATACACGAAGTAAACCGCAAGCGCAAGCGAAAGACGAATAGTATTTCAATTATGAATCACATTCACAAAAAAAATGATCAAGATTTTATTAATAAACTTCTTAAAAAAAGAAATAGATATCATAATGCCGAATTAATTGGAAAGAAACCTGGAACCGCGTTGTGGTATGATTTTGAAAATAAATTCTTTGTCCATACATAATCATAAATTTGATTTATATGATTGATATCATAAATCATTAACTAAATGTCAGATTTTGATACAATGTGGCGAGAAGCTGTTGAACAAATGAGTAACGCTATCAAAAGTGATAATAATATCTATGATTTCTTTATTACCTTTGAACCCGATGAAACAACTGGCTATATCTTTTCACAAGATAATCGGTATAAACTCTATTCGGATATCTTAGAACAAAAGACATCTTCAACCGGTCATAGTGGAGCCAGTTTCGCCTGCTGTATCAGAGAAGCCGTTTCTCAGATTCGTAATGAAAATTTAGTTATTGCTGTCCCCGTATCTGATGATGATATTAATCAGGTTATCCTTGATCCTCTATAAGTTTCATATATATCTCCATCTGTTTTACCCATTTCTTACCGAGACGAGTCAGTCTCTTGTAATTATTTTTTATCTGCCTCTGACTCTTACTCTTACTCTTACTCTTACTCTTACTCTTTCTTTTACTGATTATCCTTTTACGGATTCTTCTTTTACTGATTCTCCTCTTACTCTTGTATTTATAATTCTTACTCTTCATAGAGTTATATATATATAGTAAACAAATTTGATTTAAAGTATCACAGTAATAAATAAATAGTATACCATGTTTCAAATATCCAAACAATATATTAATTGTAGATGTGGTCTTCATTTAAAAGAATATCAAAAAGTAGATCCTAATAATAAAGATAGAGTAGGTATCATTGATGGTAATGGTAAATTTACAGCGTGTCATAAACACGAACATATTACGCGAGAAAAATATAATGAAGTCGTACCACAAATCATAGATGAATTTTTAGAAGCGGGTTTCTTGGAAACCGAAAAATATTTTCAAAAAGAAATTGATATCAATCAAGAATATAAATCTTTAATAAAAGATGCTGTTGATATTGATAAAATTACGGCACAAAAAACAAGTAAATCTAATATGATTATTAGAAACTATATGACACATCTTTATGAAGTTGAAGATCATAAAGGTGTAAATCTTGTGAGTCTTTGGCAAAAAGAAAAACTTGAGAAAGCATTCAAATCATTGGATAAACCAAATAGAACCGTGAATAGTCAGTTTTCAGAAATTAAAAGAGCTCTAAAATTTAATCCAGTCACAATCTATTCCCCAATTATGACTAAGTCCATTGTTAAGGAACTTGATTGTAAAACTGTATTAGATCCCTGTATTGGGTGGGGTGGGAGAATGATCGGTACAACATGCTTAGGTAAGGATTATCATTATACTGGTTGCGAACCATTCACTAAAACATTTATAGGTTTAGAAAAAATGATAAAAGATATCGGTCTAGAAAATCAAGTAACTCTTTATCATTCTCCGGTTGAAGATATTCTTCCACAGATCCCAGAGAAACGCTTTGATATGTGTTTAACGAGTCCTCCTTATTATGATCTAGAAGTCTATTCACACGAAGAGACACAATCTGTTAAAAACTATCAAACTTATGACGAATGGTTAACTGAATTCATCAAACCTATTATTGATTATGTATGTAATCATGTTACAAAGTATAGCTGTTGGTCAGTCAAAAATATCAAAACAGATAAAAAATATAATCTCTTAGATGATGTCATTAGATTTCATCTAGATAATGAGTGGATCCTAGAAAGACAATTCTCTATCAAGAAGAATACAAATAAGAATAAAGTTACTGATGGAGATGTTACTTATGTATTCGTTAAGGGATGATTTTAAAAGAACTTGGGATTATGCCATTGATAATATTTTTCATTGTATTTTTTTGATAATTCTATACATTTTTTGATATTTGTCCCATAAACGATTCTCGCTTTACCACGTTGTTTTTCAAGATTTACTAATCTACTCTCATGAAGAATAGATTCCTTAAACTTATAAATACATATGAATTCTGATGTATCTTTATTAATAGGCGATATTACAAAGTTAGCTTCGGAATTATTATATCCTACTTTATGAGGAGAGATATTGTTTATTTTATTGAAACTCTCATCATTGATATTTACATTGCAACCAAAATAATTTTTTGTCTTAATTTTAGTAGGTTTATATTCATAGGGTTCATTATGATTTTCGTCATTTCCATCCCAACCATGTTTCGTATCTATATTACTGAGACCGAGGATTTTAGATAATTGTTCTTCAAAAATATCATTTGATGCCGAAGAGACCATTCCCATTAATGCGTAATCGGCAATACGCCTCTCTTGTGTCGTTTTTAAAAGATCATTTGATATATTTACACACTCTATTCTATCTTCGTGGAGAGTATTTATATATTCATTCAACACAAATAAAGAACTCTCAAGACCATTGTAATATTTAATTATTTCGCAATTTATATTTTTATAATAATTTATGATTTTCATTATATCTATAATAAAGATGTTTTTTATCTTTAATCAAATTTTTTCGTGTATTGATATTCATAAAATATAATAATATATCGGATCAGATGAGGTTGTGCTGGAGACTGAATAAATTAGCCTCAAGCATCACCTTTTTCTTTTTCCGCTTTCGCTTTTTCCGCTTTCGCTTTTTCCGCTTTCTCTTTCTCTTTCGCCACCTTCTGACTCTTGTTTCACAGTTGATTTAGTCCAGGCCGGCGTGCATCGGCGGTGGCGGTGGAGCGCCGTAGCCACCCATTGGCTGCTGCTGCTGCTGTGGTGGCTGTGGCTGTGGCGGAGGCTGTGGAGCGCCGTAGCCAATGGGTGGCCGTGGCTGTGCTGGTGGCGGTGGCCGTGGCTGTGCCGGTGGCTGTGCTGGTGCTGGTGGCTGTGGTGGTGGCGGTGGCTGTGCTGGTGGCGGGGGCTGTGCTGGCGGCGGTGGCTGGGGTGTTGGCAGCGGCTG
>Ga0115001_10001585_pt1 | contig 17481 bp, 15 predicted proteins | sample ArcticOcean_MG_C_12_FD_89869 | JGI IMG/M metagenome (GOLD analysis project Ga0115001, IMG submission 89869) | Marine microbial communities from western Arctic Ocean - ArcticOcean_MG_CB8_130 | ecosystem: Environmental > Aquatic > Marine > Oceanic | place: Arctic Ocean: Canada Basin | collected... | reverse complement strand
CGCGTTTCGAAACGCGAGGAACACAGCGGTCGTCTCAGCGGAGGGAGACGAAACCACCGAGGCCGGTCCCGCTCGCGCCGCCGTCATCACGGCAGCGCGCGCGCCCTTGGCTGAAGCCGAAAAGAGAAGAATGCGCGGAAAGTCGCACGCAAGCCAAAAAAGGTTGAAAACGACGATCCTCGACGAACCACCCGCGGCTTGTCGCAGTCGGGCGAAAAAGTCGAGGCGCGGCTCGGATCTGGACGCGGTGGTCAGATCCGGAAGCGCTCGGGTGAGGGCCTTGAGTGGTGACCTTTCCTTTCAAAAACCGCGTATCGACCGGTGACTAACGGCGCACGCACCGACGATGGTGCAGTCCGACCCCACGGACGCGCACGGCAACCTGTTCCCCATCTTCGTCCTGTCCCTGATCCAGTTCTTTTTGGTTCCGATCACGGTTTGGCGGGTGGGGGCTTGGGTGGTGGATGCATGCGTGTGGGGCGACGCTGGGAAGGAGTCCTCCTCCGCCATGGCGGTGGCCACGCCGATGGACGTTTCTTCGGAGTGGGGCAGGGCGGCGCTGTTGCGCGCCAGGCGGAACAAGCCCACGGTGCTTCGCCGGGTAAAAAGCCTGTTCACCGGGTTCAACCTGTGGTTGTTGGCGCTGTGGGTAGCGAGCGCGGGGTTAGTCACGTACATCGCCATCACAACCGTGGAGGAAACCGAGTTCTTCGACCCGTACAAAGCCCTGCAGATCCAGGTAGGCGCGGACGCGTCGACGATCAAAAAAGCGTACCGCACGCTTTCCCTGCAGTACCACCCCGATAAGAACCCGGATCCGAACGCCACGAAGATCTTCACCGATTTAATCGCGCCCGCGTACAAGACTCTCACGGACGAGACCGCGCGACTGAACTACGAAAAGTACGGGCACCCGGATGGGAAACAGGCGCCGAAGTTAGGCGTGGCGCTTCCATCGTGGATGTTCGGGGGGGGCAACACCGGGCCGGTGGTTTTAATCGCGCTCGTCGCGTTTGGCATCCTCGGCCCGCTTTTCCTCGCCGTTTTCGTAATCACGAAGGTACGGCCTTGGGCCTTTCCCAAATCCGCCTCACTGTTTGCTGTCCCTGCGTGACTGTTCACTGAGTGCACCACTGGTAACACCACGGCGTACTGGCAACTTCCACAATTACATCACAAACGCACTGTTTTATCTCTCAGCTGGTGACTGTTTGTCCATACATCGCCCAATACAGTACACCAATACTCGAGACTCGGGACTGACCCTCTTTTTTCGTAATCGCGAAGATGAACAAGTACGGCGGCGCCACGGGGGGGTTTTGAAAGAGACGCAGTACTACTTCCACACCGAAAGAAAGCCGCACCTCGGGGTGATGAAGGCCGCGCGGGTGTTGTCCGTGGCGTCCGAGTACGTCCAGATCCCGGTGAAGCAACAACACGACGAGCCCGTTAAAAAGTTACTCAACGCGCTGCGCGGCGAAGTCGACGCTAAAGACCCGCGGTTCGTGAAAAGACACCCCGCGATTATCAAAGCGCACGCGCTTTTACTCGCGCAAGCCTCGCGGAAAACGCACGAAGTCAGCGAAACCCTGAGACCCGATTTGAAACAAGTAATGAAGCTGTTTCCCACTTTGTTCGCGGAAGCCGTGAACGTTTTCCTCGCGCCGGTGAACCAAACCGGGTACGCGTACGCGAAACCCGTGCTTTCGCTTCTGGAGTTTTCGCAGTGCGTCACGCAAGCCGTGGCGCCTAGCACTCGACGGGACGATGGCTCGGCGGACGCCGGGAAGGACAACGCGGTGAGCCTGTTGCAGCTGCCGCACGTGGACGAGAAGACGGCGGGGCTCTTGGCGAAGAAGGGGGGGGTTCGATCGATCGGGGATTTGGCGCAGGTGCCTGGGCCACACAAACGCGCCGAAGCGCTCCTAGCCGCGGGGCTTTCTAAAATGCAAGTCGCGGACGTGGAGGCGCACCTCGTGTTCGTGCCAAGGGCGGACATTCTGGAAGGCACCATCGAAACGGACGGGGAGCAAATGATCGTGGAGCAGGACGTGGTGACGTGCACGTTGAACGTCAAGATTTCGCGCGGCGGCGCGGGCGCGGAGGTTTTCGCCATCGCGGAAAACGAGTTAACGTCCTCGGCGGGGGAAAAGCCGAAAGAAAAACCAGCCAGGCTTCCCCTGGTGGGGGGCGCGGTGGTACGCAGCGCCGCCGACCTGCCCCCCCTGCCCTTTTGCGAGCACTGCGACCGCGAAGAAGGGTGGTGGATCGCCATCGTGGACCACGCCGCGAACTTCATCCTGAGCCACAGGAAGCTGGACGCGAAAGGTACGGCCTTGCGCGTTTCCCAAATCCTGACACACTGTTTGCCGATTGTCCGCCCGTAATTACGTAATACACCACGCAGTCCGAAAGACTGACACTTTTCTTTCCCACTCAAAGCGGTTTTGGCGGCGCAACGCGAACCCCGGGGGCACGTCGCGCAGCTCAAGTTCGTGGTACCGTCATCCGGTACCTACGCGTTTTCCGTGATGGTGCTTTCCGACTACTGGATCGGCGTGGACGCGAAGTACCCGGTGAAGATAAAGGTTGGGAGGAAAACGCAGGAGGTGATTGACGCGAGGGCGGCGGCTGCGGCGGGGAAGAACCTTTCCTCAAAAAAGAAAAAGGCGATTTCGGACAAGAAGAAACCCGAGGGCGGCGCGGCGGATACGACCGAGGTTGCTGATTTGAAATCGGGAGAGAAAGTGGGAGAGAATGTGGAAGAGATCACTACAGAGACGCCTGTGCAGGCCGCAGATCACGACAGCGATGACAGCGATGACAGCGACGACAGCGACGACGAAGGACGCGACGGCGACGATTCGCGTGGCGATCGCGATTACCCGTCGGACGAAACCGGCACCGAGGAATCCAGCGACGAGGAAACGGATGAGGCGTTTCTGCAACGCGGGCGGCAGCGCCGGGAGGAACAGGCCGCGGCGCTCAAGGCGGACGCGGCGAAGCTGCTGAAGGACGGGGTGGCGAGTGCTGAAAAGGACGGTGCTGCGTCTCCTTCAAAAGACAAGCCGGTTGAGAAAAATATCCCGCCGGCGGAGTCCGCGCAGTCGGAAAACTGAGACTGCGCCGAAGTGTTTCGCGTGACTCGTTGAAAGTATGAGGTAAGGGTAGATGTGTGCTTTTTGATAGGAACCAACCGTCAAGTCATTGTTTCAAGTACGCTCGCACCCGGCGCACCGGGCGCTTTGCGGTTCTAGCTGTTTACTTGTCCGGGATTTCGTACTCGCCGTCGTCAATCGCCTGCTGCACGTCCTGGGGATCCTCCCCGTCCACGGTGCACCCGGTGGATTTCGCGGTGCCTAGGATTTCCTTGACGGTCCCGGCGAGGTGCCTGGCGCGCGACCGCGGGCGCATGATGCGCGCGATTTCAATGCAGTCGTCGATGGTGATGTTGCCGCTGTGCTTGACGTGCTTTACCTTTTTGCGGTCGCGCGGGGGCTCCTTCAGGGCTTTGATAACCAGCGCGGACGCGGACGGCACCACGGAGACCTTGGCCTGGCGGTTCTGCACCGTGAGCTTCACCGTCACCCTAAGGCCGTTCCAGTCCTTCTTGGTTTCCTTGGCGATGTCTTCGCCAACCTTCTTGGGGGACAAACCCAGAGGCCCGATCTTCGGCGCCAACGAAGACGCGGCGCCGATCTCGCCACCGGTCGCGCGGAGGAACACCTCGATGACGGAGGAGGGGTCGAACTTGGGCGGCATCCTGTGAGTGTTTGGAGGGGGGACGGGTAACGGGAACGTCAGCAAGAATTGTGACGCGTGGGATGGCTCGGCGAACGCGAGGGCGGCGTAGATGCGGGCGAGGCATCCGATGGAAAGAGGCGGCTTTGCCGCGATGGATGGCGTAAAAAATAGAGTCCGCGACATATGCCGGCGAACGCCCTCCGCGGGATTCGTCGCGGCGACACCTGCTCCGCGGTCGTCCCAGATCGTCCAGCGCGAGTGTTGCGAAAGAAACGCACCTGCTTGTTAGGGTCCGTTCGCGTGCGTTTGGAAAGGAGTGAGCCGGTCACGGAGGCACCACTCATGAGGCGAGCTCGCCACTCAGTTTAGGGCTTTCGGAAAATCAAGCGCATTTTTGGCGCGCGCCGTATCGAAAAAAAGCTTTTGGCAATGATGGCCAAACGTCAAGCAGTGCGTTGCGCGCGACACCTTGGAGCGGATGATCGCGTCGGCGTGGCGTGGCTTTTCAATCTCCACGCGCGTCTTCTCTCCCGCCCGCGGCTCCGCGGTTTCCCGAGCGGTGCGTGCCTTTTGCGAACGCGTGCGAACGTGCGCTTCTCGGATGAGCCAGAGAGATGGACCCCCGACTAACAACAACGTTTCCCTCATCTTCACACAGCTCACGCGCGGTCACCGCGCCTCGAAACATCAAGGCTCGTTCGGCATGCCCCGAGCCTCTGCTGGCGAGGCTAGGGGCGGAGCCAGAGACACTTCCGTTCCCGCGTCGAAGCGCACGAAACGCGAGCACGTGGTGTTGAAGGTGGAACTCGAAAGCCCTGTGAGGAGAGATGGCAGCCATCTCGGCGCGTCCACGTCCACGGCGGTGCTCGCGGCGACGCCGATGTCGCACGGTACAACTCAGGCACCCTTCACCCCCCCCTCCGACTGGCCCGAGGTGCTTTCATCGATCAAGCAATCGCGATTGAAAGGTGGCGCCCCAGTGGACACGATGGGGTGCGAGAAGATTTCGGACGACGCGGCGCCCAGCGCGAAAGGCCGGCGCTTCGTCACGCTCGTCAGCGCCATGCTTTCGTCGCAAACCAAAGACGGAATCACGCATGCGGCGACTGGACGGCTGGTGCGTTTCGGGTGTACCCCTGAGCAGATAGTGGAAACACCAGTTGAGGTGCTTGACGACTTAATCACCCCGGTGGGGTTCCACACACGGAAAGCGCAGTACCTGAAACGTGCGTCTCGAATTTGCGTGCAGAAGTGGAACGGGGACATTCCAAACACGTTACACGCATTGATGGAGCTCCCTGGTGTGGGGCCTAAAATGGCGTACCTGGTGATGAACGTGGGGTGGGGCCAAAACTCGGGTATTTGCGTTGACGTGCACGTGCACCGCATCGCGGAACGGCTGGGGTGGGTGCCGAAGACGGTGGTGTCAAGCAACGGGACGCCCAAGAAAAACAAGTCGCCCGAAGATACGCGAAAGGTTTTGCAACAGTGGCTCCCGCAAACGGAATGGGTCGCAATCAACCCGCTGCTCGTGGGACACGGCCAGCTCGTTTGTTTGCCAAGAAACCCGCGGTGTGCTGTGTGCGTTGTGAACGACCGGTGCGCATCCGCGTTCGAGGAGGGAACGGAAAAGAAAGCCGAGAAAAAGCTCGAGGCGAAAAAAAAGGACGACTAGTTTGCGCAGCCTGGTCGATTGAGGGTTAGTTTTTAGTCGTGTAGTCAGACTTGTACGAGATTCCCTCCACGTATTTACCAACACTCGTAATACGTATTACAAACATCGCTTCCTCACCCCATCATTGCAAAGCCGCGTCTTGATCGCTTACTCGTACGCCTTGTTCAGGATGATGCCTTCGAAGTTCTTTTTGAAAAACGTCATGGCGTCGGTTTTCTTGAGTTTGTGCGGCGCGCCGATCTTGGACTGCTTGCGCCTGCGCTTCGCGACGCGGAACCCGGGGCGCTCTAGGACCACGAAGAAGTCCATACCTGATTGGGTTAAGAGTTGAGAGTTGAGGATGAGGAGACGGGGGTCAGAGGGATTGAAAATGAGGTGGATGGTGGCTGTTTTGTTTTTTGTGTCTGACTCAAGACTGTTCCGTCGGATGTAAAAAAAAAAAAAAAAATGCGCTGTGCCCGTGCGCCTCTGGCGCGCGAGGAACCGTTTTCGCTCGCGCGCCAAAACTCGCGTGGAGCGTGTGTGTTGCACCAAGTTCATACTCGGTGGCACACCGAATGGCAACGTCCACGAAGTAATCAGCATAACCGGTGCGGTGGGTGTGTTCCGAGTACTTCAAGACTTAAAGGGAGTCAAAAGAACGCACCGTAGATCCCAGTGCTGGGGTCGTATTTAATGCCGAGGTCGATGTGCTCGGAGATACCGAACCCGAAGCACCCGGTGTGCGAGAAGTTCTTTTTGATCAGCTCGAACTCCTTGACCTTCAAACCGGACTCCAGGATCTGCATGGCTTTGTCCCGGTTACCCACGGTGACGTGCGTGGAGATTTTCTCGTTCCTGCGGATGCCGAACGAACGCACGGTGTACCGCGCTTTCGAGAAGATGGGCTGCTGCCCGGTGAGCTGCTCAAGCACCTTCGCGGCTTTGGTGAGACGGTCACCGGACTCGCCGACGCTGATGTTCAGCACGAGCTTGTGAATGCGGGGTTCCTTCATGGGGTTCGTCGACTGTGGTTGTGTGAGGTGGGGGGAGGTAGGTTAGCGACCGATGCCCCAATGGTGCAATTGATGGACCCGTGTGGTAGACCTAGCGAAACATAACGCGATGGCGTCCGGACGCGGTGCGACGCCGCGACGCCCAAGACCCTCGGTGCGATGCGTCGCCCAGTCTCAACACGCCTTGGCCGTGTTCACGTGCCACGATGGCCTCGTCGCGACCAATTTTCGTGCCTCGGAAGGACTCGAGACGCGCCGTTTCCGACGTCGGGATCCGCACGCGAGCGCGGTAAACCCTAACACCAAGGCGCGCGATGAAATACCGGTTCGCGCGTGCCCGGCTTCGGCCGACCTGGCACCAGCCGCGTGCGCACAGGGGTAGGGGAGACCGCGTTCACGCACCATCTTGACGGATTTCTGCGAACGTGGAGATACTCCTCGACGCTGCGCCTGCTATAAAGGGTGGGCCGAGGAGGCCGGCTTCCGGTGAAGAGGAGCGACATTTGCGAAAGGAGCAAAATCGGAGCCAGAAGGAAAATTGCCAAAAGCCAAAAAAACCAAAAAAAAAAATCGAGAGCTTTTTCACGCGTCTCCACCGCCGCCGCCCGCACTTGTGTGAGCGCTCATCATGTCGGAGCCCGTGAAGAAGGGTCAGAAGTACCAGAACCGGGAGACGTTCAAGGCGCACAGGAACATGAAGCGCGCGGTGCGCGACGTTGATAAGGAGTCAGCGCTGAAGAACCAGGCGTGCGCGGGGGTGTGCCGGCGATGCGCGCAAAAGGTGCGAGGAACAAATGTCAATCTCGTGGAATCAAAACAAAGAATGCTTCCATAGAATGCGGCACCGAACGATGCGAAACAAACCAAAACCTGAAGACAGACGAAGCTAAAGACGTATCTAAAGAGAGCCTTTTCCTGACCTTTCTCACTCATCGCCCCAAAATCACAGGTTGTGTGGAAGTTCCACTACGAGAAGTACAAAGCGCAGCGGCCCGGCAAGACGGGCAACTGCACGAACTGCCAGCTGAAGCGCGTGCACCTGGCGTACCGCATGCTTTGCGACCCGTGCGCGCGGTCGACGAAGATGTGCCCGGGGTGCAACCACCCGCCTGGGGCGCAGGACATCAAGGAAGGGGACGAAGTGGAGGTTATGGAGGAGGAGGATGTGTACAGCAGCGGCGACGACTTGGTGGATGACGAACAAAGCGCAAACGCGGCGCGGACACGGCGGGCGGAGAAAATGGCGCTGAAAATGGACCCCGGCGCGGAGTTAGGCACATCGTGAGACAAACATCGTCGTGAGACGGCTCGAGATGAGTACCGTGAATGGCGTCGGCCGTGCGCACGCGTGGTCACGGTGTTTTGTGGTCGCCGCGGAGAGAGGTTGTTTTTGTGAATCACACCCATCGAGGAGTTGCCACTTTTCCAATGCGCGCTTTGTCAGGGGTTCATCAGGGGGTTCGAAAAGGCGAACCCCGTCGTTCGCGAAACCCTCGTTCTTGAGTCACGCGCTTTCCAAGGGAACCTAAGGCTCAGACCTGATGACAGGCGGACGCAGGGGTGCCTTCGCTCCCGCGAAATTCCACGTCCGACGCGTCTCGTTTTAACGGTAAAACGCGGATGACGCGCGTTGCAAAACTTTCCGTCGTCGCCACGGTCACACACTCGGCCGCACATCGCGCCGCGATCGGATCGAGATCAAAACAGCGCGCGTGTCACGCACGCCAAACACGGGTCTCGGGTTCATCCAGGCCTCCTAAAAGCGCGTGTCGTCGGTGGGGAAAGATCTTGTTCCACAGATTTGTTTTCCCCAGAACCACCTAGGACACCCCTCCCCCCCTCCCTCCCTCCCTCCCTATGGTCGCGGTTGAGGACGGGCTTTCCCGTCTGCCCAGCGCCGGTGCCGCGCCGTTGACCCGACCTCCCATCCCGGTCAGCAAACACGCGGTGGAGGAAGCGAGATGGGGGGAGACCGCGAACATCTTCGAATACGGCGCCGCGGCGAACCCGGTGATGGCGCCGATTCCAGTGTTGGTGCACCCTGCGATTCTTCACGAACAGGGGTTGAGTCGTGTGATTCCGTTTGACATCAACGACTGTTTGGAGATTGAGACGCAGTGCACGTCACCGAACCTAATGGCGTCGTTCGTGCGCGTGTGCGTCGGCGAATCAATCGAAACAAACGCGGTCGCGACGAGCCAGGCATTTTACGTGATTCGCGGCGCGGGGGAAACCACCAGCGAGCACGGCACGGTGAGCTGGTCGGAGGGTGACTTGTTCGTGGTCCCGGTGACGCCCGGGCAAATAACACACACCTGCGTTGTCGCCGAGAAAGGAGGCGCGGCGCTTTACTGGGTGCACGACGAGCCTTTGATGGAGTACCTAGGCGTGGCGCCGACGAAGAAGAAATTTGAACCCACGCTGTTCAAGCGCGAGCGCATGTTAGCCGAAGTCGAGGAGATCGCGCACGCCAACGTGGGGAAGGACGTCAACCGCCTCGGGGTGTTACTCGGGAACACCGCGTGTGAGCAAACCAAAACCCTAACGCACGTGTTGTGGTCCCTGTTGAACTCCATTCCAGCGAACTCGGTACAGCGAGCGCACCGGCACAACAGCGTGGCCCTGGACCTCGCCGTCGCCGCCGCGCCGAACGTGTACACGCTGATGGGAAAGGAAATCGACTCAAGCGGGAACATCATCGACCCGATTCGGTGCGACTGGTGCAAAGGCGCCGTTTTCGTCACCCCCCCCGGGTGGTGGCACTCGCACCACAACGAGTCCGCCGAAGTCGCCTGGGTGCTGCCCATGCAAGACGCGGGTTTGTACACGTACCAGGTACGTATTTTATTTCCCAAATCTAAACACTGTTTGCCCATACACGACTGACACTTTTCTTTTACAATCTCCAGCGAACGCTCGACATCCGGTTCGTGGACGACGAACTGGAGCTGCACCGGTCGGGGAAAATACGAGGAAGCAGTTTCACGGTGACGTGCAAGCAGTACACGGACATGGTCGAGGTTGGCGCGCAGGTCCCGCACGAAAAACAGGTGGGCATGAAACGGGTGTGGAGCGTCGAGAAAGGCGTGGAAGGCGGAGTGTCCTCGGGCGCCAAGCGCGTGGGGATGAAGCGCGTCGCGTCCTACCAGCAAGTCAAGGAGGTGGCGCAAAAGCCGTGCAGCTCGGGAGGATCGGGAGGCAGCGCGAAGTTCATATAATTTGGTTCCACCTTAAGGTGAAATTAGGTGAAAGACCTGCATGGGTATGAGGAATACATAAAAAGTGCGCGGGGACGGCGCAAACAACCGCGAAAAGGTACAGAGAGTCGGTGTATTACTCCGACGATGCCTTTTTTTCAAAGCCTGGAGTCGAGTTTCGCCGACGGCGCGTTCGGAATAATACACACCGATTTATCAACGGCGACGATTTTTCATCACACCGCACACGCACCGCACGTCGTGTGTCACTCCCTTTTCGTCTCGTCTTCGAACGATGCCATGACGTGCGAAGACCCGAGTCGTAGCTTTCGTTTTCGATCGTCCCGAAAACGTTTTCACTTGCCAATTTTAAATCGGCCGTCCCGGCTTGGGGACGCCAAATTCGGTGTTAACTGGGAAATGGATCGTATGCGTCGCTCAGTCGGACGCGGGCGCGTCCGAAGCGAACCGAGCGTTGGGCTGGGGAAGGTCGGCGTGCTTCCCACCCACGCGGGTCGTACGGCCGAACCGTGCGGGGGTTACGTCTGGTCTGTCTCCCAACGTGGTATCATTCGGGGCGGTCGCTGCGAATTGTTTCCTCGGGGTGTGTAAGACACATTCGCCATGACGGGCGTGTTCGATCGAGGGCGCTCCGGCAGCGATACGGTGTGGCGCACGCCCACTGAGCTGGCGCGGCACGCGGACAGAAGTACGGTTCCCCTTCGCGAGTGTTTCGCTGATGTGTTTAAGGACGCGCATCACGAGAACGACGACCCGTTCCACGCGGTGGATGCGGATGAGATGGAGCGCGTGTACGACAGCCTCGCAAAATCCGAGCGCATCGTGGGCGGGTACACCAGGTTCGGGTTCGTGGACAAGGGCGCACGTAAGGTGTACTGCACCGCGGACCCGGACGCCGTGGAGGAAACGCGGGCGGTCACGCAGGGCGCCCTGGGTGTGCCGTTCGGGAACCCGCTGTTCCGCGCGGAGGGCGAACTGTTTGACAACAAAACACCTTTTGTTCGCGTCGGCACAAACCTGGACGTCCGCGACGCGCCGCTCGCGTCGCAGCGCCTTGGAAAAACACAGGAGCGAGTCATACGGACACGAAACACACACGAACTGGCACGACGCACGCGAAACGAACGCCAGAGCGGCACGCTGAGCACGTCAAACACGCCCGCTCCGCTCTTCGCGAGTTCGTCGAACCGAAGAAGCGCTTCGGCGGCAACGGCGACGGCCCGTCCACAAACCACGGCGCGTCCCGGGTTTCCGCTTGGTTTCGCCGCGCCGCCGCGACAACCGATGTTCCCGTCCATGGCGCGACCTTGCCGCCCGCCGTCGCACTCAAACGCACCACCCACGCACGCCGCACTTAAAAGACCACGCTCGCATGGGCACTCGCGCGGTCGCCCAAATGATTCGCCAATACGACCTCCCCTCGACCCGGAGAAGCGCGCGCTCGTGGAACAAATCCAATTTGTGCTGAGCGAGGTGCGCGCGCGCATACGCGGCGAGTCCGTCGGGTTCGCCTCCGTGCCTGCGAAAACCACAAACCGTATCGGTACGCGGTTCGCCGCGGTGTCCGTTGACCGAACCGGAGAACGCGGCGAACGGCGTCGCGCGGCGATTTTCGAAGCCCTGGTACGTATTGTATTTCCCAAATCCCAACACCGTTCGATGCCCCTGGTCGAGTGCACTACTAGTAACATTTACCAGTACTGGCAACTGCTACATACAGCACACGTGCGCTGTTTGCCCATACAGTACACACACACACTCGCCGACTCAAGACTGACCCTTTTCTTTTACAACCAGGCGCGTCCGGCGCTTGCGTGGTGGCGCTCGTTCGCGAAACACGCGTCTGCAAAACGCGAAGAGGAGCTTTTCGCGAAAGCGCTCGGCGCGTTCACTTTGAAAACGACCAAAACGGCGCTTTCGCGATGGATGGAGTTCGTGGCTGAGTCGTTTGAAATGCGCGCACTGGTCACGGGAGCGGTGGGGAGGTTCGTCTCGCGAACCGCGCACGCCGCGTTGGCGCGCTGGTTGGCGTGGACGATTGACCGCGGGGAAAGACGAACACTTGCGAAAAGAGCGGTCTCTTGGCGGATGGGTCACTTAAAAACCGCCGCGTTGGAGAGGTGGTACGCGTGGTGCAACGACCGCAAAGAACAAAGAGCACTGGTGAAAACCGCGGTGTATTGGCGGATGGGACGCGTGAAAACCGAAACCGTGCTTCGGTGGAGGGACGCTTTGGTGGACGCGCAGGTACGTGTTGCATTTCCCAAATCCAACGACTGTTTGCCATTACAAGACTGACACTTTCTTTATTTATCGTAAGACGGCGCGTTGGGCTTTGCGCTTTTTCGCCGACCGAACCAAGTAAGTATTCCCAATCACCGCGTTCCGCCGTCGTGATTGCCCATACGAGACGTTAACCACTTTCTTGTTAATCATGCCAGGAGCGCCGCGTTCGCGCTTTGGGCGGAATTCGCGGACCGCCAAAGGGACGCACGGCGTGAGGACACGCACGCGCTGACGCACTGGGCCACGCGCGCGGCGCGACGCGCGATGACTACGTGGTCGGAGCGCGCGCGCGCGGCGTGGGAGGACCGGTTGAAACTGCAACGCGCGATCGCCGCGTGCGCGTCCACTGCGCGTTCGCGCGCGTTTTTACGATGGGCCACGTACGTTACGTGGCAGGTGCAATCTCGCGAGTTACGCCGCGTCGCCGAAACTCACTTCGCGGGAAGGACAGGCACTGCCGCGTTCACCAAGTGGGTCGATTTCACACACGACGCGCGTTTGGGTAAAGAAAAGGAAAACAAAGCGACGCGTCATTTCAAGTCGCGCGCGCTGGTGGCCGGCGTCGACGCGTTCGCGAACAACCTGGAGTTGGCGTTCACCACGCGACGCGCGGTGGGTTTGTGGATTCACCAGACCACGGGAAGGGCGTTGCGCCGGTGGCACGACTTTTGCGCTGAACGGGCAGCCGCCACGGCCCTGGACCCGGTGGCGTTCAGCTTTTTCAGGAAAGGGTTGCTGAAAAATGCCGTCGCGCGGTGGCGGCGAAACGCGCTGCGACAGTTGCTTGCGAGGGAGGAGTGGGCGCTGGCGGTTGACAGGTTCCGACACACCGCGCTACACAGAGTGTGGCCAACTTGGATTCAGCACGTCAAGGCGTCAATAGCACGGGAGGACGCGGACGAACACCGCGCGCGAGTCGTGGCTCGGGAGGTTATTACCAAATGGCGCTTGGAGACTCGGGTTTCGCTTCGGCGCCGGGAAAACGTACGCGCGCGTTTTATCAAAGCGTGGTTTCGCTTTTCAAAACGACGCGCCGTGTTGCGGTCCTTGCTTTTCACTGTGCGTTTGAAACGGTACGCCAAAACAACACGCGATGCGTTCCACACGTGGTCGTCTGTGTGGCTCGCGGAAGCCAAGGCGACGCTGGGGCTGGCGCTTACCCAGCGCGGGCAAACCCGGCGGGTCGTGAAATCGTGGCGCCAAGTCGCGGCCGGTTCCCGCGTCGACCGCGAAAAAGTAGCAACCGCCCTCTTAAACGCAAACGCCAAAAGACAGGCCAAGGCGTTCCACGCGCTTTCAAGCCACTGGGCGCGGAAGGTGCTGACGCGGTCGTTCGTGTACGGGCGGCAGAAATCGCTGGCGAGGAAAGCGTGGCGGCGGTGGGCGCACCTGGCGTGGGAAACGCGCCTGCGCCTCGTGGAGGACACGCTCGGCGCCGTTGAGGCGTTCAACTCTAGCGGGTCCGGGAACTTGCCGTTGGTGGAGTTTCGCGGGTTCGAAACAGCGCGAACCGAGGCGAGCGACGTGTCACCATCGCGGGGGTTCTCCATGTCGCACTCGCCCTCAAACGGGCCGTGGCTCGGCTCGGGGCCGGGGCTGGGGAAAAGCAAGGCGTCAATGGGCGATCGAGATAAGTGGAAATATTATTAGGGTGCTGGAATGATTGCAGCGCAGGAGCTTCTTAAAAATATGTGCGAGAAAACGTTTTCACGTCCTATTCGCCGTTCGCTGACAACCATTTTCGCACCTCGACGTGATCGCCAGCCTTCGCCACGCGTAGGCACGCGTTCCTGTCCCACTCACACCCGTTTGCGCGCGCCCATTTAAGCACCTCGAGGTGCCCGCCCTTCGCCGCCTCCCAGCACGTCTCCGAGTTCCACTCCTTGCCGATCTCGCGCAACCACTTCAGCACCTCGATTTGACCTTCCCTCGCCGCTACCATGCACGTCCACTGGTACCACGGGCATCCATTCGCGCGCAAGTACTTCCGCACCTCAACGTGTCCGTTCTTCAACGCCAACATACATGCCATCCTGTAACACGGTGCGCCATCACGATGAGCAAACTTCAGCATATCGAGGTTCCCGGACTCTGCCGCAGAATTGCATACAGCATCGTTTGGGTAGCCCCAGGAGGAGCCAATCGAGCGCGCCCATTTGAGCACCTCGAGCTGCCCGCCCTTCGCAGCGCCAGGGCATAGAGCCTTTGTAAAAGACATGCTTCTCATCAAATCATCCTTCGCATCCGGCCACAAGGATTTCAGAATATCGAGGTGCCCTTTCTCCGCCAAAGTTCTTGGCAAGTGATACCCATCAATCGGAGCGTCGTTCGCGATCAACCACTTCAGCATCCCGATTTGGTTGTCTTCGCACGCCCTCGCGCACGCACTACGCGACAATGGACATCCGTTTTCGCGCAACCATTTCATCACTTCGAAGTTTCCGGTCGCCGCCGCTGCAGCGCACGCACTCTCTTCACACGGAGCGTCGTTCGCGTGTAACCACTTCAACACATCGAAATGCCCGCCCATCACGGCCTGTGCGCGTGCCTCATCATCCGCGCGTAACGACTTCAACTCCTCGAGCTGTCCGCTCCTCGCCGCCGCCGCGCATAGGTATTCCTTTCGTTCCAGACGACCTTGTCGAACCATGCGTTGTAGAGTGTTTAGGCATCCGAGACGAGTGGCTGTCCAGGGGTCAAGTTCCTTCACCTGACGTCTCGTTTTCGCCACCGCGTCGCGCATCGCACGACTCACCGCACGTAGCCGCGCCAGATCCGCGGTGTCCGGCATATTGGCCGATCCGATGATCTGGAATACGACGTCGAGGGGAAGACCCGGGAGGGCATTGCGCGCCAGTCTATCAAGCTCATCGAGGTACCATTGCACCACGGCGTGGTGCTCGCCCTCTGCCGCAAACATGCAAGTCCGCTTGTCCCACGGGCACCCGTTCGCGCGCGCGTACTTTAACAACTCCAAGTGCCCGCCCTTCGCGGCACTTGCACACGTCAGCTCATTCCACGGGCACCCCCTCAAAGCCGCCCACAGCAGAACCTGCAGGTGCCCGCCCTCCGCCGCCGCATGGCACGTCTCCGCGTCCCACGGACACCCTTTGGTTCGTAGGTACATTAACACCGCGAGGTTCCCGTCACGCGCGGCCTCGACGCAAGTCAAGTGGATACCAAGCGGTGCGTCGATGTTACGTTCGGCGTTCGTGCGTGGCGCGGGTTCGACGCGAAGGCCTAAGTTGGCTCTAGGGTTCCTAATCTGCGGCTCGACGGGTGCGGGGGCATCGCCGCGCGCGCGTTTCCGCGAGCGGGTTTCAGCACCGCCCGACATCGCGGCGGATGCGCGGTGCGAGTTGTGATGAGATCTCAGTCGAGAATCTGCTCGAAGAGGACTGAGTATGCTTGCGAAGTGCTGCGAGAGGAATTCAGCTAAATCACGGTAGTTTTCAAGTTATCGCGCCGTCCTCAGTCACTCCCCCTGCTTCACGTAAAACCTGTGCACGTCATCCACGCCTTTCACCACTCCCGGAAAGCGCAATCGTTTCGGCCGCCGCGACCCGTCGTGACGCATGCCGCTTTCCGTGACGGGCTCGTCGTCCACCGGCTCGGTGTCGTCAAACGGAACCGCCTGGAACCCGGCGAGGTTGGCGAGCGCGAGCGTTTTCTCCGCAAACGCGGCGGTTGCGTTTCCGTCCGCGGCGAGTAAATACTTACTCCCCTCTGTAATCAACACCCCGCCAGGTTTCACGACCTTTGCTAACGTTGGCGTGACTCGCTGTACCGCCCACGCCCCGACCACCACGGCGTGGAACGCCTCCGCGCGTTTCGGTTTTCCAAGAAACCCTGTGTCGAAATTGCCGGGGCCGACCAGGGTGACGCGGAGCGACGCCCAGGTTTCGTGGAACACGGCGCCGTCGCCTCCGCGCCATTCTTTTTTGCCGTCGGGAGAGATGGCAGTGGACGCGTCACCTGCGTTGGACGTGTCAGACGCGTCGCCGCCCACCTCTTCAGCCACACACGCCGCGTTCATCAAGTCCGTCTCGAGCTCGGCTTCGTCGACCTCGAGACTACTACCATCTTTGGTTCCGTTTTTTTTGGAAAATTCTCCCCAAGGAACCCCCGCCCGCGTTTCGAACAAACGCGACGCCACGTTCATCTCGGAAATCTCAACCGCGTTGTGTCTGTGTTGCCTGTTTTTCATTGCGAACGCCTGGCCTGGGTTCTCCGCGTCGGTACCAAACCCGATGTACGGCCCGTTCGTTATGTCCCCCCAGAACCCAAACGTATCCACGACGCGCCCGACGTCGCGCGCGTCGCGATTTTTCCACTCCTTGGTGGTCCCCTCGGCGAACCCCAAAAGCGTTTTGTTCGCGCAAGGGAACGTCGCTTCCCTTACCGGAAACGCGATGCCTGAACAACGGAACGACGCGAAGTGCTTCATGTGTACCACCCCAGCACCTGCCGCGTCAAGACGCATGTGGTAGTCCCAGTCTATTATGTTCTGCCGGTGGTCGAAGCGGTCGCCGTAGAGTTTTCGCAACCGCAGGTCTCGTTTTTTGTCGGGGTCAAAGTGTTTCGAGTTCACGTCGTCGCCGCCCCAACTCCGGAACACGTCCATCAGCGCGTCTTTTTCTTTGAACTTCAGCAGGGAGAAATCGAACACGGTTGCTATGCGGTCTGGCGTACTGTTTGGCGCGTCCGTCGTTTCCCCCGCGAATATCGCACCCACCACCCGTTCCAAGCGCGCCGCCAAACGCTGCACTAGTTGCGACGTACTTTCTCGCAACGTGAAGTTCCCGAAGATCTCCAAGAATCGTTCCACTCTGTCCGCGGGTGGCACGTCGTCCGTCATCAACACGCACAGCAGCAACACGTGCCGCGCGAGTTCCACCGTGCTCGACTCGTGCACAAAGAAGCTGGTCGTGGGAGGCGCTGCGTCGGCCGAAGAGCCGTGCCGTCGCGACCGCGCGGTCGTGGTGAAGATGTGCCGTGGATCGTTCGTGCCCACCAGAAGCGTGGAGAAATTTGGCGATGGTTCGGAAGGATCGTGGCTCGCACAACTCACGGCACGAACCCCACCACCCTGCAGACGGCACTGCCGCACCACCTGCCGCACATCAAGCGCCGGGGAAACGCCCCAGAAGTTGTGCACGTGGTGCGGGTCCATGGACATCGCAGGCGGGGTGCGAAGTGAAGGGAGGGGAGTCGAGGAACTCGATTTCGTGGACCGAAATTTATTTTATTTATTCGATGACGAAAAACGCCGCGCCTTTCCTGAACCGCGTGGTGCCCCGCATGACCTGTTTTGAAAGTCTCTTGTTTTTGTACGTGTCTCTCTACCCGTCTCTCACGTTTACGTGTCTCTCCGTGCGACGATCGCGTGTGCGTCGCAACGACGCAACCACGCCATCACGTCTAGATGTTGTCCCTCCGTCGCGACTAGCATGCACTGCTGTTTGTTCCAAGGGCAATCATTCGCGCGCAACCACAGCAGCACCTCAAGATGCCCGCCCATCGCCGCAAGCCTGCACGTCTCCTTGTCCCACGGGCACCCGTT
>Ga0115001_10001584_pt1 | contig 17485 bp, 14 predicted proteins | sample ArcticOcean_MG_C_12_FD_89869 | JGI IMG/M metagenome (GOLD analysis project Ga0115001, IMG submission 89869) | Marine microbial communities from western Arctic Ocean - ArcticOcean_MG_CB8_130 | ecosystem: Environmental > Aquatic > Marine > Oceanic | place: Arctic Ocean: Canada Basin | collected... | reverse complement strand
TGTCGGCTCTTTGGCTTGCGACCATCTCGGCCATTGTCCTCGCCTGACTGGGGCTCGCGAGCCTGGCCATGGCCGCCGCCGCCGCCCTTGCCGCCACCTTTACCGCGACGATTTCTCTTTGGCTTGTCGTTCTCGCCGTCGTCGCGCTCTCCATCGTCGCGCTGTTTGGCAACCGACCCAGGTGACATGGTGGACGGCACCGACCTCGTGTCGCCAATCTTTGGCTTGCGGACCAGGCCGCTCTCGGCAGCTTCGGCCGACGGCTTGCCTTCGCGAATCCGGTCCGGAAGCTCGACGTCGTTCTTGTCGTTCGACTCGGTGGTCTCATCGCTCCGCTGACTTGCCGGTTTGCGATTCTGGCCACCGCGCGAGCCACGCTGGCGTTGTTTGGCCGGCTGGTCAGCAGATGGTGCTGAGCTGTCGGCCTCTGAGCCGACGGATTCGTTGTCGTCCGAGTGTTCCATTGGAGAAGTCCCTTCTGCGGAAGTGCGCCACGGCGCCCTCCGGGACGGAGTCGAGCAGCGAGTGATCGCGCCGGACACCGTCATCGTCATTCGATGGGTGTGATCGCAGCACAAGCTGCAAGGTCTGCGCCGTTGCCCCGACCACCAGGGCAAAAAGCACCCACAGAGTCGAATCAGCTACGGCCATCGACCCAATCTACCGGAGCCCGAGGGCCGTAAGCGGGAGCCTGTGAGCAGAAGCAACAGCGCAGCCGGAATGAGCAGCCGCGCAGCCGCCGGACCGCCCCACCCCAGCGACGCAGGAGCAAGCTCGGGCGCCAGCCCGAGAAAAGCAGGAGCAGCGGCGCAGCCGCCAGACGACGCAGTCGTCCGATGCGCGTCAGCGCATCCTGCGCATGTGCACGCTCTGGACCAGGCCGAACATCGCAAAGTAGACAATCAAACCTGAGCCGCCGTAGGAGATAAACGGGAGCGGCAGACCAGTGACGGGCATGATCCGCACCGTCATTCCCACGTTCTGGAAGATCTGCCAGAGCAACATCGTGAACACACCAGCGCAAATGTAGGTGCCGAGCAGGTCGCGCGACAGGTGGGCAATCCGCCACACACGGATCAAAGCAATCCCGAGGAGGCCAAGCGTTACCGCACAGCCGACGAGGCCGAATTGTTCACCGACTGCAGCAAACGGAAAGTCGGCCCACATGACTGGAATGTCGCGTCCGTTCGTGAGCGGCCCCTGCAGCCAGCCCTTGCCCCACACGCCGCCGGTGCCGATGGCTCGCATTGCATTCTCGGCCTGATACGTCTCATCGGCACCGGCAGCTGCGGGGTTGATCAGCGCCCGGATTCGTGCCGATTGGTAATCGTTGACGAGCTGTCCAAAGAATGCTGCAGCAACCGTCGTGACCGACAAGATGCTGATCATCGCGATGTAGCGGGCCTTGGCTCCCGCAACGAGCAGCACTCCCATCGCGAGAGAGATGATCACTGAGGCTGAGCCCAGGTCCGGCTGGATCACAATCAGCACAGCTGGTGCGCCAACGATCAACAAACCGCCAAGAAACCGGGCATACGACACTTCTTCGCTACGTTCATCAGAGAGGTAGACAGCCAGCATCAGCAGCGTGGTGAACTTGGCGAGCTCAGCTGGCTGGACGTTGAACGGGCCGAGATCGAATGAGATGCGGTCTTCGCCGCTGGCGATACCGAGCAGGATGAGTAAGACCAGGACGACCAATGTGAGGCCGTACATGAATCTTGCGCGTTCCTTCCAGACTTCGTAGTCGAACGCCATGACGACGAACATCACGACCACGGCAACGAATGCGAAAATTACCTGTCGAGTCGCAAACGCATACGGCTCGTCAACAAGGCGCGTCCTCGATGCCGAGAACACGACGAAGCCACCCATGATCGTCAGCACAATCTGCACCGTCATCAACACCCAGTCGATGTTGCGACTGGGATCAGCCGGGCTCGCACTGATGTTGCCAAGCCCCGAGTCGGGCTTGCGGGAGAGGAAGGATGTGGCCATCAGTGCGACCAGTCTGCCCGATTAGCCACGACGGGAGAAGCAGCTGGTGTTGTTGAGCTTCTTCGGTGCTGCTGGGAAGATCGAATTGGTATCGAGCGGCTCTGAGATCGTCACCGGATCGGTCGGGGCAACTCCTGAGAGCTGAAGGAACATGCACTTCACAACCGGGCCAGCTGCGGTTGCGCCGTACCCAGCCTTCTCGAGGTAAGCGGCGACCGTGTACGGCTGCTGGGGGTCGATGCTGTAACCCGTGAAAGCCGACGAGTCGTTCCACGGGAAGTTGTTCCGGCCCTGTGCCGTGCCGGTCTTCCCCGCAATCTGAATAGCCGACGACGGATAGTCAAAGAACAGCTTCTCCCCGGTGGTGCTGTGCAGGTAATCGCTGAAGTGGCCCGGCCCGGTGATGACTCGCCGCAACCCTGAGCCGATTTCATCTCGGATCTCGGCAGGCATCGGAATCTGCCGAACGACTTCGCCGTCCACATTCGGCTCTTCGGCGAACCGGGCTTGCGAGATGTCGGCATACCCCTGGCGATCGGAGTCGGGGACACCGGCTTCGAACACAGCCTTGATGATCTCGGGCTTCATCACAAACCCGAAGTTTGCTATGGCGCCGTAGCCCACAGCGAGCTGCAGTGGCGACGCCGACAGCAAACCCTGACCGATAGCGAGCTGGACATTATCGCCCGTGAAGTACCCAGCGCCCTCGTCTTTGCTGATCACTCCGCTCGCGGCGTAGCGCTCCTTCAGTTCCCGGTCCGGAACGGTGCCATCAAACTCAAAGGGGAGATCGATGCCGGTGTCGGAACCGAAGCCGAACAGTTTGACCTGCTGTTGGAGTAAATCCTTCTGCACATTTTCTTCCATGATCAGCTCGCCGATCCGGTAAAAGAACGCATCACTCGACACGGCGAGCGCTGTATGCACATCGACGGTGCCGTACACGCACGGCCCACCGAATGGGCAGGTGGCGTTCTTGTACACACAACGCACGAGGCCTGAGTCGCATTTGTCTTTGTCGACCGACAACATCTTGTACGTGCCAGTGTCTTCGTAGGTTTCGGTTGTCGTGAGGAGCCCGGTGCTCAGCGCCGCGTATGCGGTGAACGGCTTGAACGTCGAACCCAAGTTGTACCGCCCCTGGATTGCACGGTTGACAAGTGTGGATCGGTCGGGATCGGTCTTGACCGTGTCGGGGATCGGCAACCCGCTCACCGGGTCGTATTCAACAGCTTCTAAGTCGGTGGCGTCGAAGATCTCGCCGAACTTGCCACCACCGAGGTCAGATTCGAACCACCGGTTGTCGAACGTCGGGTACGACGCCATTGCAATGACGTGGCCGGTCTCGTGGTTCTGCACCACGACAGCCCCGGCAGGCGCCTTGAAAGGCACCTCCTCCGGGTAGTAAATCTTCTCGTCGGTCACGGGATCGATTTCGTAGAACGCCCGGGTTGTGAAGCTTGTATCCCTGTCGAGCGGATTCCTAGCAACTGCCTGCTGCCGAAGCCGAAGCTGTGTTTCGAGTACCTGCTCGGCATACTGCTGCTGGTCGAGGTCGATCGTCAATTGGATGTCTCGCCCGTTGATCGGGGGCACCTCTTCGATCACGCTCACGATGCGGTTTCGGTTGTCGACCTCGAACCTGATGTAGCCCCACTCGCCGTGGAGTTCTTCTTCCATACTCAGCTCGACGCCAAACTGCCCGACGCGCTCGTTAAGAGAGTAACCGTTGCTTGTGTACTGGTCTTTCGTCTCGACTGTGATGGCGCCCATGTATCCGACGACATGGCTCGCGAGCGGCGCATAGGGGTAGATCCGCTCCGAGTCTTCGATGATCGTGACGCCCGGTAGGTCTTCGACGCGTTCTTGGATGGCGATTGCCGTTCGTTCGTCGACGTCTTCCGCGACGGGCATCGGCAGCAGCGTGTCGAAGATGCCGCGTTGGAAGCGGTCTTCCATATCTTCGACCGGCACATCGACCCATCCCGACAGGCGCCGAAAGATCTCTTCACGCTGGCTTTTACGACGCAGGAGTTCCCAGTCGACCGCGACCGAGAGCGAACGCTGGTTGTCGGCCAAAATGCGTCCGTCGGCATCGAAGATACGACCGCGTTCGGGGATCAACGGCTTCGTCCGCACCTTAGTGATGTCCACTTCTTGCTGCAGTGATTCCGCTTCTACCGTCTGCAAAAACCAGAGGCGAGCTCCGACAAGTGAAAAGAGCAGGGTGCCCACTACGGCGAGCACGCCGAGCCTGGTTGCGCGCTTGTCAGCAGCCATGTTGTCAGTGTGCCCCTTCGTGCGAGTGGATCGACGTCCGCCTGATGCGGTTGTTCTTCACACAACCGTAATGTAGTTCCGCACATTGGCAACATGGACCGCGACAGGGCATGTTCATCGACCGTTTCAGAGTGCCGGCTCGCGTGGCGGCGCCACCCAGTCAACGCGTTTAATCCGAAGACACCAGCGCGCCAACGGAACAAAAACTGGGCTCAAGAGGCCCGCTGCAATAGCCACCACGGGGACAACGATGGTCAGACGCGGCTCGAACGGGTCGGGAACACCAGTGAACAGGCGCACAACGGGCAGCATCACTTCGCCGACCGCTGCTCCAAGCGTGGTGAACAGCATCGCCAGCCACCACTGCGGATCGGCCACGATCACTGCGAGCAGCCCGGCAACAGCGCCGGCCAGTGTCATAGCGACGGCCGTCGAGCCGATCGGGAGCCCCTCGAGCATGTCGTACATCACACCCAACGTGAATCCAGCGATTGCGCCTCGCTCGGAACCTGCGGCCGCGCCAGCCGCCGCGGCGAGCGCGAGGACAACCTGGACAATCACCCCCGCGACGGTGAATTCCACGAACAGCGACCGCTGCAGTGCGAGCAGCACCATGCCGGCCGGAACGAGCCGGATAAACGGGCCTTGCCAGATCGCAGCAAGCATCAGGTCCCAACGCTCCGTGCTGGACGGGCGCCCTTCACTGCTCGACTTCGGACAGCGGGGTGTACTTGACCACGCGAATGAAGTTCAGCTTCGTCACGTCGGCATACGGGAGAACGTCGAGCAAGGGACCGCCGGGGCCTGAACGGTCGGCGCGGTTGATCACGACACCGACGGGGATGTCGGGCGGGGCGAGGCTGTCGAAGCCGCCAGCTGTCACGACCAGGTCGCCCTCTTGGAGAACTGCGATACTCGGGTTGTCCTGAAGGAAACGGATCTGGGGAATGAGGCCTCGGCCGCGCCCCTCGAGTGCGCCGAACTCCTTGGCCGCGAGCGTCAGAACGGTGGTCGTGGTCGTCGTGGCAGCGGCAACCAGGTCCACCGGATCATCGAGACCGGCCGATGCCTCGCCAACGACCGGTTCGAATGATTCGCCACCGGGCGCGCCAGGATCGGTCACGAGCGGACCGACATCTGCGAAGATGACAGGGTCCACATCGTTCTGCGGCAGGGTGGTTCCCGTGTTGAGCACGTCGGTCACAAGCGTCGTGGATGGGCCCACTGTCGTGGCAACCAGATCCTCCAACTCCTCGTTGGTTTGACCCGAGGGATTGGTGTTGGTCGGAGTGCTGTCGGCCTCCGGTGCACCGAGCACTCGAACAGGGACGACATAACGCGCATCGGTGATCAGTAGCACCTTGGCAGTGTTGTCGGTGACGCTGGTGATCTTGCCGATGAGACCCGCCTGGTTGACGACCGGCATCCCGACCTTAAACCCAGAGCTACGGCCTTTGTTGATCTCAATGATCTGATCAAGGTTGTTCGATGATGCGCCCACGACCTTGGCGACTTCGGTCGGGATCCCGGCCAGAGAATCCAGGCTGAGAAGCGCCAACAGTTCCTGGTACTCCTCAACACTGAGGCGTGCCGTTGCTTGTGTACCAATCAGCCGATCAACCTGGTCTTGCAGCGCCTGGTTCTTGCGTTCGAGGTCGTCGTATTCCGTGATGCCATTCCACGCACGACCAAGAGGAGTCGCAATCACGTCCGTGGCCGACTCGACGGGGCTCATGACCCGCGAGAATCCGTCACGGGCGCGGTCAAGGACTGGGTTGCCGCGCAGATCAAGCGTAAGCAGCAGCGCACACGTGAGCAGCAGCCCAAAGATGACTCGGCGGCGGCCGACGGTATAGATCGCCATGTCAGAAGGCTCCTGGAGTCAGGGACCGACCCAGTCCGAAGATGGTCAGCGTTCCCCGCCGAGCGACATCAACCCGCGCATTGCATCGATGTTCTCAAGCGCACGGCCGGAACCGATGACGACGCTGTACAGCGGCTCGTCAGCGACGCGGATCGGCATTCCAGTTTCGTGAGAGAGGCGCTCATCAAGCCCGCCGAGCAGGGCGCCGCCGCCCGTGAGCATGATGCCGTCTTGCATGATGTCGGCAGCGAGTTCCGGTGGTGTTTTATCGAGGGTGGTCTTGACTGCGTCAATGATGGCACTGATCGGCTCGGCAAGAGCCTCGCGGATATGTTCCGTGGTCACTTGCAGGGTTCGCGGAAGCCCCGAAATCAGATCGCGACCTCTAATGTCGGCGGTGATCTCTTGTTCCATGGGCCACGCAGAACCCATCTGGATTTTGATCTCCTCGGCGGTGCGTTCACCGATCGCCAACGAGAACTCCTTCTTTATGTACTGCAACACGGCCTCGTCGAGTTCGTCGCCAGCAACGCGCACCGACTGAGCGGTGACAATGCCACCGAGCGAGATGACGGCGACCTCTGTTGTGCCACCGCCGATGTCGACAATCATGTTGCCGGACGGCTCGTGTACCGGAAGGTCAGCCCCGATTGCCGCCGCCATTGGCTCTTCGATAATGTGCACCGGCTTGCGAGCCCCGGCGTATTCGGCGGCATCTTGCACGGCGCGCTGCTCCACACCGGTGATGCCGGACGGCACACAAATGACCATGCGCGGCTTGCTCCACTTTGAGGCGTGCACCTTCTGGATGAAGTAGCGCAGCATCTTCTCGCACACCTCGAAGTCGGCAATGACGCCGTCTTTGAGGGGCCGAATGGCCTTAATATGATTCGGCGTGCGGCCAATCATGCGCTTGGCTTCGAGACCAACAGCGACGGGTCGACCGTCGTTGGCGTTAATCGCGACGACCGACGGCTCGTCAAGCACAATCCCTTGGCCACGCACATAAATCAGTGTGTTCGCCGTACCGAGGTCGATCGCAAGATCACGCCCCAGGCTGAGTGGATTGTTACGGGCCATGATCTGGCCTTCCCTTCGCAAGCTGTAGTTCGAGTTCTGTCGGGCACCGGCGATCCCGCCAGCAAGGTGGGCACGCCGGATTCCTCACCCAGAGAGTATCAGGGCGATGAATGTTACAGATTCGGGAAGAAGATAGCGATTTCGCGCTGAGCCGACTCGAGCGAGTCGCTGCCGTGAACGAGATTCTCGGTGAAGAGGATTCCCAGGTCTCCACGGATGGTGCCGGGTGCGGCGCCGCGCGGGTTGGTGGCACCCACCATGGTGCGGACGACTTCCCACGTGTCTTCCGGGCCTTCGATGACCATTGCGACGGCCGGGCCGCGGCTCATGAACTCGACGAGCTCGCCGTAGAAGCCCTTGCCAACGTGCTCTTCGTAGTGACGCGCAAGCGTGTCTGCGTCGAGCTGACGGAGCTCCATCGCAACGATGTCGAGGTTCTTGGCTTCGAAGCGGGAGATGACCTGACCCATGAGCTTGCGCTCCACGGTGTCGGGCTTGAGGAGAACGAGTGTGCGATCAGACATGGCCCGCGACGCTATCGCTGCTGTCTGCATCGCGCGCTCGGGCGCTGGCCTACCTGCCGGCGAATCTGGACTGGGTGAGTCAGTTGGAGTGGCGCTGCACGACGGGGCGCGCCTCGCCAGCTGTGTAAAGACTGCCGCAGACGAGGACAGCATCGTCGCCGTCGGCGTACTCGAGCGCACGACGGCACGCCTCTGCAACCGAGTCGTAGGCGGAAACATTTTCGCAGCCAAGTTGTTTAGCGGCAGCAACGACCTGCGCCGCCGGCACACCCCGCGGCGACGGCGCCGTGCAGGCGAACACAGCATCGAACTCATCGGCGCGGAGCGCGGCGAGCATTTCGCCTGGCTCGCGCAGCGTGCCGAACACGAGGAGGCGTCGGCCTTCCGGGTGGAAATCATCGAAGAAGACCTGGGCGCAGGTGTCAGCACCGACCGGGTTGTGGGCGCCGTCGATGATCGTGAGCGGCTGACGGCCGAGCACTTCGAACCGGCCGGGCATCGACACTTCGGACATTCCTTCGTTGACGATGTCGCCCGCAGGAGGATTGGCGAAGAACACCTCGACGGCCGTGAGCGCAACAGCAGCGTTGACACCCTGGTACGCGCCATGCAGCGGGACAAACACATCGGGGTACAGCGTTGTTGGCGTGCGCAGATCGAGCACGCGGCCCCCAACAGCCAGAGCATTACTGTCGACGTCGAAATCTTCTCCACGAACGATGGTCGTGGCAGCACCGGCGTTCTGGAAGATCTCGACAATATCCGGCCGGGTCTCGCCGATCACTGCCGCACAGCCAGGCTTGATGATGCCGGCCTTCTCGTTGGCAATGTGTGCAAGCGTTGGCCCAGCAAACTCCATGTGGTCCATGCCAATGTTCGTCACGACGGCTACAACCGGGTTCACGACGTTGGTGGCGTCCCACCTGCCAAGAATCCCGACCTCAATCACCATCACATCGACGGCAAGGTCGGCGAACCAACGAAAAGCCGCAGCGGTCATGATTTCGAAGTAGCTCGGCCTCATCCCGACGACCGCTTCGAGGTCGGCGATCGCAGCGATTTGCTCAGCGAACTCCTCGTCACTGATCGACTCACCGTTGCGACGCATTCGTTCGTTGACTCGCTCGAGATGCGGACTCGTGTAGGTACCAACGCTGAGGCCGGCAGCGGCGAGCATCCGCGAAATCATTTGAACGGTTGAGCCCTTGCCGTTCGTGCCAGTGACGTGGATGACCGGCGCACAGTGTTGCGGGTCGCCCATGACCGAACAGAACGCCTCGATCACGTCGGTGGACGGCGAATCGATCCGACCAGTCTTTTGATACGAGGCATGGTCGTCGAGGTATGCAAGCGCAATCTCGTAGGTGAAGTCAGCATTCATAGGGAAGGGGCCTCAAGGCAATCAATCTAGGCGCGTTCTGAGACAGTGACGCGCAACAAAGTCGGGCTTGGAACGCTCGGGCAGAGCCCTCAAGCTCTCGCTCTCTAGCTCGCTGCTTTGCGTTGACGTGGCGCCTTCTTGGGTACCAGCGTCGGGTTGACCTTGTCGATGACCACAGCGCGATCGATGACGACCGTGCTGACGTCATCACGACCCGGCAGCTCATACATCGTATCGAGCAGGACTTCTTCCATGATTGCTCGAAGGCCACGGGCTCCAGTCGCTCGGAGCAAGGCTTGGTCGGCGATTGCATCGAGGCCATCTTCGGTGAACTCAAGCTCGACGTCTTCGAAACTGAACACCTTTGAGTACTGCTTGACCAGGCTGTTCTTCGGCTCGGTGAGAATCGACACGAGGGCTGCTTTGTCAAGGCTGCGGACAGCGCCGACCATCGGGAGGCGGCCGATGAACTCGGGAATCATGCCGAATTTCACGAGGTCTTCCGGCAGGACCTGGGCGAACAGTTCGCCTGGATCTTGGTCTTGCGACGACTGGACGGTGGCGTTGAAGCCGATGCCCTTGTGTCCAATCCGCTGCTCGATGATCTTTTCCAGCCCGGAGAATGCGCCACCGAGAATAAACAACACGTTGGTGGTATCGATCTGGATGAATTCCTGGTGCGGATGCTTGCGGCCGCCCTGTGGCGGTACCGATGCCTGCGTGCCTTCGAGGATCTTCAGCAGCGCTTGCTGCACACCTTCACCGGACACGTCGCGGGTGATTGATGGGTTCTCGCTCTTGCGCGCAACCTTGTCGATTTCATCGATGTAGACGATCCCGGTCTCGGCGCGCTTCACGTCGAAGTCAGCAGCCTGGATCAGCTTGAGTAAAATGTTTTCAACGTCTTCGCCAACGTATCCCGCTTCGGTCAACGCTGTGGCGTCGGCAACCGCGAACGGGACGTTGAGCTGACGGGCCAGCGTCTGAGCCAAGTGGGTCTTGCCACAACCGGTTGGGCCGAGCAGCAGAATGTTGGATTTGGCCAGTTCGACCTCGTCACGCCGGCCAACCGTTGTGGCCTGACTCTGATACTGGATTCGTCGGTAGTGGTTGTACACCGACACGGCGAGGATCTTCTTAGCTTCGACCTGACCGACGACGTAATCATCAAGGAACGCGCGAACCTCGCGCGGGTTCGGCAGGTTGTCAAAGCTGAGCTCGGCGGTTTCGGTGAGCTCTTCTTCGATGATCTCGTTACAGAGATCTATGCACTCGTCACAGATGTAGACACCTGGACCCGCAATGAGCTTTTTAACCTGCTTCTGCGACTTACCGCAGAACGAGCATTTCAACAGTTCGCTGGTCTCACCGAATTTCGCCACTGTTGCTACCCCTCAAGGACTTGTCGTTTGCATTGATCCCGACCGAACCCGGGGCGAGACATTGTCGCTCACCCACGCCCACCGGTCGCGGACCCCACACCTATTGAGGTGTCAGCGAATCGGGCCTTCCCGGTTGACGCTCTCCCGGGACGAGATCACCGTATCGATGATGCCATACTCCAGCGCTTCATTCGCTTCCATCACGAAATCACGGTCGGTATCAGCATGGATGCGTTCGATTGGCTGGCCCGTGTGCTTGGCCAGGATGCCGTCGAGAATCTCGCGCATGCGCAGAATTTCCTTTGCAGCGAGCTCGAGATCGGTGACCTGGCCGTAGCCGACCTGGCCAGATGGCTGGTGCAGCAGCACTCGTGAGTGCGGGAGGGCAAGACGCTTGCCCTTGGTGCCAGCAGCGAGCAGCACGGCGGCTGCAGATGCAGCCTGGCCGAGGCAGATCGTGGCAATGTCGTTCTTGATGAACTGCATCGTGTCGTAGATCGCAAACAGCGCCGTAATGTCGCCGCCGGGGCTGTTGATGTAAATGCTGATGTCCTTGTCGGGATTCTCCGACTCGAGGTGAATGAGCTGTGCACAGATCAGGCTGGCGATCTGGTCGTCGATCGGCGTCTGCAGGAAGATGATGTTGTCCTTGAGCATCCGGCTGTAGAGGTCCGATGCGCGTTCGCCGCGGCTGGTCTGCTCGATGACGTTCGGAACCAGGTAGCTCTGCGCGTCGTATGCGGCGCGGGGATCAAAGTTCATGACTCGTCTGCTTCCTCGGACGTTGCGTCCGTATCGTCGTTCTGGTCGTCGTTCTGGCCGTCGGTGTCAGCTGCATCACCGGAGTGATCGTGGACATGATTGCCGTCTTCGTCGTGATTATGGCCGAGAACGAGGTCTTGGTCCATTGCAGTGCCATCTTCGTCAACGAAGTTGACGTTATGGACGAGCCAGTCGAGCGCCTTGTTCTTTTTGATCTGCGCGAGCAGCTCCGGAACGGCATCATTTTGCTCGTAGGCACGACGGATTTCCTTTGCCTTCTGGCCGTACTGCATTGCCATCCGAGCGTATTCGCCCTCGAGTTCGTGGTCTTCGACTTCGAACGCTTCGGCAACCGCAACCGCACGCAGCGCAAGGTCTGATTTGACAGCATCTTCGGACTGGCCACGCATCGACTCGATGAACTGCTCGGGCTCTTGGCCTGTGGCCTGCATCCACTGAGCAAAGTCGATGCCCTGGGCCTGGAATTGTTGCATCGTGTTTTGCACACGCTGATTGAGGTCGGAATCGACCATCGACTCGGGTGCTTCGATCTCGGTCAGTCCAGTGAGGGCGGTCGTGATCTTGCTGACCAGGCCCTGACGCATCTGGTTGAGCTTGACTTCCTGCATCGACTCCTTGAGCGAAGCTGTCCACTCGTCGATCGTGTCGAACTCGCCCGTGTTGTCAGAGACCCACTCGTCGGTGAGCTCCGGCATTTCCATCTTCTGGACCGAGGCGACCTTGACGGTGAAGTCGGCTTCCTCTTCGGTGCCCTTCGGCGATGAAGTGAAGGCCAGCTCGCCACCGGCTGAGGCGCCGGTGAGTTGCTCATCAAAATCGTCGGTCACCCAGCCCTGGCCGAGTTCGTAGTTCCAGTCTTCGGTGTTGAGACCAACGACCTCTTCGCCATCGCGGGTCGCAGCAAGATCGAGAGTGACAAAGTCGCCGATTTCGGCAGGGCGATCAGCGTCGACGAGCGAGCCGCTCTTGCGGAGCTCAACCTGACGAGCGTCGTCGAGATCGGCTTCGGTGACGTCGAGCACCGGAAGTTCGATCGTGAGCGAGTCGTACCCGGGCACTTCGACGAGCGGACGGATCGTGCACGTGGCTTCGAACTCGACCGGACCGGACTCTTGCCCGTCGGTAATTTCGACTTCTGGCGTGGCGATGAGGTCGACGTCGTTCTCACGTACAGCCTGGGCGAGGTACTCGGGCACCCCGTCACGAAGCGCCTGCTCACGAGCCGGACCGATGCCGACTTGAGCTTCGAGCACCTTCCGCGGAGCTTTGCCCGGACGGAAACCAGGGAGGCGGACCTCTTTAGCGATCAGCTTAAACGCCTTGTCGATCTGGGCGTCGAACTCAGCTTCTTCGACTTCGACGTACAGCTTGATTTGGTTGCCCTCGAGGGCTTCTACAGAACTCTTCACAGACGTTCGAGTGTACCGGTGACGATCATTGGTTCGACCCGGGGCGAGACCGCCGGCGATCGATGTCACCAACGGAGCGTTGGCGCAGGATCAGGTGTCTTTGGCGGCGAGCTTGGCGAGCCGTTTAGCCGTGCGGCCAATCGGCTCGATGTTGCGGTGATCGAGATCGCCGACTTCGGCGCCGTTCTCGAACAGCACGCGATAGCGCTGCCAATTGAACCCGTTGGCAAGAATGACCTTGCCCTCGGTACCAATGGGAACGCCGTGAACTTCGGTGGTCGTGCGGACCTTGTCGTTCATCTTGAGAAAAATCTGGCCGTCATGCGGCGAGGCGAGCTTATGCGGCTTCCAGAACTCCATCGCTTCCTATTCTGCCGCATGACGACCCATTTGACGCAAGTTTTCAGCTCGCAAGTTCGCTCAGACGAGCTTCGTCTTGCCGTCAAGGTCGCTCAGCTCGGCGGCCACAGGTGATCGAGCCAGCCCGTTCGAGCACCTTGATCCCGTTCGAGCACCTTGATGTGTTTCGGTAATCCACGACATCGTCACTTTCCTACTTGGATATTTACCAAGTAGGAAAGTGCATGCTCTCGCTTCAGCTCTCAACGGCGTTCAGTCGGGCCGGGCGATTTCGAACAGGTCGGTGGAGTTGCTATATGCGTTGCCCACGTGACGGCCGATGGCTTTCAGGTCGAGCTGGTTGATCCGCGTCCCGTCGAGCAATTCTGCGTCGATGTGGAACTCGACGGCCTCACCGATCACCAGGGAACTGCCATGGTCGGGGTGGCCAATGTCGATGATCTGCGTGACGACACACTCGATGTTGGCTCGGCACTCACCCACCATCGGCGGCCGAATCGACACCGACGGCGCTGCCGTCAAGCCAGCCTCGGCGAACTCGTCGACGTCGGCGGCGTGGCTTGCCGCTGTGGCGTTCATTGCCTCGACGACCTCGGTAGTGACAATGTTGATCGTGAACTCTCCGACCTCACGTACGTTGGCGAGCGTGTCCTTGCGGCCGCCTCGGCCTGGCGAGAAGACGAACGTCGGCGGCATGCCAGAGACGCAATTGAAGAACGAATAGGGCGCGAGGTTCGGGACGCCGTCCGCCGAGATCGAACCGATCCAACCGATCGGCCGCGGAACGACGAGGCCGGTCGCCAACTTATACGGATCGGCGCCGGTGAGGTCGGTGACGGTGAAGCGAGACTTTTCCATGCTGGGCAGTGTGGCAAGCCCAGGCGCAACCCGCGCTGTCAACTAGCTAGCCAACTGGGCGCGTCGCATCGTCTTTGTCATCGCGCGGAGATGGGCTGACTTCAGGTTCGCCAAGATCTGCTGGAGCTGGTCCTCATCATGGAACGACACGAGACCGACCGCGTTGAAGTCACGGTCGCCCATCGATATGGCCGGGTCGAACGGCGCGATCTCGCGTGCGCCCACGACGATCCCGCGATCCGGTCGCGAAATGCCGGGCCGACGCCGGCGATGAGGTGACCAATCGCTTCGCACACGCTCCACTCCCCCGGTTCTGGCCGAGTGGCGAGCGTCGAGCGCTGTCACCTGGTCCGTAGCTCCTTGCGAAGAATCTTGCCGGCTGCACTTTTGGGGATTGCCTCAATCACTTCGAGGACCTTGATTTGCTTGTAGCTGACCAAGTGCTCAGCCACGAGCGCCTGGATCTCTTCCAGCGTCACTGTTTCGCCTTCGACCGCCGTCACGAAAGCCTTGGGGACTTCGCCTGCTTCGTCATCGGCGATGCCAATGACAGCCACGTCGGCCACCTTTGGATGGGTGATGATCAACGCTTCAAGCTCGGCCGGCGCGACCTGGAAGCCTTTGAACTTGATGAGCTCCTTCAGGCGATCCACAATCGTCATGTGCCCAAACTCGTCGATGATCGCGACGTCGCCGGTATGCAACCAACCGTCAGCATCGACGGTCGCAGCAGTGGCTTCGGGGTTGTTGAGGTAGCCCTTCATCACCTGCGGACCACGGACCCAGAGCTCGCCACGGTCGCCAACACCCTGGTCCTCGCCACCAACGGGGTCGACGATGCGGCTCTCGGTGTTGGATGCGGTAATGCCGCTCGTTCCAGGCCGGTAATCGCCTTCGACAGTGCAGTGACTGACCGGGCTGAGTTCGGTCATGCCGAAGCCTTGAACAACTTCGCAACCAAGACGGACGCCGGCTTCAGCGGCCAGTTCAGCGCCGAGCGGTGCCGCACCCGAGAAAATCTGACGGACCGACGACATGTCGTATTGGTCCACGATCGGATGCTTGGCGAGGCCGAGGATGATTGGCGGCACGGCGAAGAAGCGGGTGATCTTGAGGTCCTGGACTGCCTGTAGTGCTTCCACCATGTCGAAGCGAGGCATCGAGATGGTGGTGACGCCGTTGGCGATCAGACCGTTCATCAGGACCTGCATGCCGTAGATGTGGAAGAACGGCAAGGCCGCCAGGGCGACTTCATCGTCTTTGTAGAGGATGGCGTGCTTGACCTGTTCGATGTTCGCCACGAGGTTCCGATGGGTAAGCATCACGCCCTTCGGCATGCCGGTGGTGCCGGACGAGTACGGCAGGACAACGGTGTGATCGGCGACATCGACGGAGACCTGTTCGATTGGATCGCCGAACACGTCGGCCAATGAAGTTGCGCCTTCAACGGCGGCATCGCCGAAAGAGTCCATCACAATGATCTCGGTGACGTCAGTGCCTTCGATTGCTGCCCTGGCAACCTCAAGGAACATCGGAACAACGAACAACATGCTTGCGCCGGCGTCTTGCAGTTGGTGGCGGACCTCTTCGGCACCGTAGGTCGGGTTGATCGTGGTCACGGCCGCGCCGGCAACAGCCACGCCGTGGAAAATGACGGCGTATTCGGGAACGTTTGGCGCCATCAGCCCGACAACCGTGCCTGGAGCGACGCCGCGGGCGGCAAGTCCGCCAGCGAGCGAGTGAATCGCCGTGCTCAGCTCGGCAAACGTGTACGAACTTGTACCGGCGGCATCGCGGATAGCGACGCGGTCAGGCATGTCACCGACCGTGCGGAGTACGTGCGCGGTGATCGTAACGTCGGGGATTTCGACGTCCGGCAGTGGGCTGGTATGGATGATGGTCACAGCGAGAAACTAGCCAGATGCACCCATCTTCACCAGATCCACCAACGCAATCGCTGCGGAGTGAGATCCAACAGGATTGGGTTCAGCCAATCACCCAAGGCAAGTCGCACGCGGCACCGGTCGCAACCCGTTCGTGAACAATGGTATTGCGGTGTGCTCCGGCAGCCCACGACGGGAATACCGCTGAGTACAGGCCGCTCCCTCCGGAAATGAACACGACGATGTCGTCGGGCCGCCGGACCGCCGGGATCAAGTCGTCAGCTGCCCCAACGGGGACGAAGCCGGTGTTCAGCGACCGGATATGTCCGCGTGTGTTGACAGCGAGGCGGTGCAGCTCGGCCTGAACGTAGCGACGGGACATGCCCGCATCGCCAAAAACTTGCGCGTGTTCGGGGTTGAGCGCCACCGCAACGGATCCACCCGAGAAATTGGCGTTGTTTGACCCGGTGTTGGCGATCCCCGCGGCAAGGGCCCGGAGTAACCGCGCTGGCGAATCAGGATCGTCTCCGTCATTTTGGAACAGCACCGAGTGAGGTGCCTCGGCGCCAAGGATTGTTACGACCGACTCGTCCGCGCCATACCCGAGCGACTCGGACAGCGGCCCCCACGGCGATGACCGTTCGGCCTCTGCGAGGCAGAAACTGAACTTGCCGGGCTGGCCGAGCAGCGCCATGTCGGACACTCCCGGGCGAGCGTCGCCGATGTTCATCATGCACAACCGAACTGCGCGCCCAATCGAAGCGTTCGCGCGATGACCGGGCCCGAGCGCGCCGAAACCACCAGCGATTCCGCAGTGTTCAACGACCGGGCCATTAACGATCATCAGCGGTGCCGTGCAGTGCGTTGTTGACTGCATCTCGCCGAGGTCGAATTCGGTTTGGAGCATTGCTCTCATCGCAGCAACAACGACCGGCATGTGATCAGGGACGCAGCCGGCCATCACCGCGTTCGTGGCAACCTTCTCAATCGTCGTGGAGCCACCCCCGGGGCCCATGGCCCCCAGATCAATGTCGGCGTCCAACCCTGATGCGAGCACGAGGCGGGCGACGCGGTCTGGTGCCGGGATGACGACCGGTAGCCCATCGGTGCAACCAGAATCGTGGAGCAATTCGAGTGCCTCGGCCTCGTTCGCCGCACTCAGTAACCCGGTCATCTGATCCCCTGGGAGACATTGTCAGGCGACGCTGCGCCGCGCAGCACTGCCACCACACGCGCAGCGATCGACTTCGCGACATCGCCCATTGCTGCCTCGCCGCTCCCGGCAACCGGATGCGGCAGACGCAGACGCGGAATGTCGGGCATGCCTGCGGAGGCGGCGACTGAATCGCCCTGCGGCCAAAACACCTCGGTCACGAGGGCTACTGCAGCGCCGCCTCGGCGAGCAACTTCGATTCCGTCACGCACGGTGCCGGATGTGCAGCTTCCTCAATGCCCGTAGGCGGTCACGACTGCAGAGCAAGAGTCGGCGATCTTCGCGAGGTGTTCTTCGCTGGCCAGGGCACTCGCGTTCCCCTTGTCGAGATGAATGAAATTGACGCCGGGCAATTCGTGGGTCAGTGATTTTTCGAGGTGCCCAAGGAACGCAACCGAATCTGGAAAGCCATTCGCGAAGAGAGCGACAGTTTCGCCGGCTGCCAGCAGGGCCGTGTTTGCATACGGTTC
>Ga0115001_10001577_pt1 | contig 17521 bp, 8 predicted proteins | sample ArcticOcean_MG_C_12_FD_89869 | JGI IMG/M metagenome (GOLD analysis project Ga0115001, IMG submission 89869) | Marine microbial communities from western Arctic Ocean - ArcticOcean_MG_CB8_130 | ecosystem: Environmental > Aquatic > Marine > Oceanic | place: Arctic Ocean: Canada Basin | collected... | reverse complement strand
TTCATCTTCCTCTTCCCTTCAAAGTTCGTCCTGAGCCTCCTCTGTACAGTGGAAGGGTTCACGGGCAAGATCACAGATTTCATCGAAAGCTGTGCTCGCTCTTCTGAGGAAATCATGAGCGAGTTATCTTGTTTCGCTTCAGTGAATCGATTACTTGTATTACTGGCGCGTTTTGGTTTTTGTTGGATCACTTCAGTGCGCATGTTCGTTTTGTTCTTTATTTTTAAACACAGTGCGCATAGGCGTGAGTGAATATGAACAGTAAGGTTTGGATCCTTTCGGAAGGGCAGCGAGAATTTGGTCACCCTATGGAATGGTTTAGGGTTTCTCTAGTTTAAGGGTTAAAAAATGTTTGCACCGTGCACAGTATTATTTGTGATAATGATTACAGGTGTAGCATAAATCTACGCCTTTATTCGCTCAAATTTTTTAACGGCGTGATTTTTAAGAGTATAATACTGTAATTAATTCAACAGAGACCTTTACCTGGTACAATTTAAAGAAGAGTTTGCAAAAGAGGACTTTGTTTACTTACGCATTCGCGTTCATTCGCGAGGATACTTTTGTTTCGATTGAACGTTCTGAGACGCAGAGCGTTGAAAGGAGGACGCGAAAATCAATTCATGGATGCGATGTCGAAGTAGGTTTTGATTTTATCGTTCCTCGTCTGCGTCGTCTCGTTGTTGTTGTTGTTGTTGTTATCGGTGTCGTAAGAATTTGACGAGCGTTGATTTCGATCGAGCGCGATGCCGAGTAAGCGGAGGTACTTTTGAGCGATCGAGCAAAAGTTTCGAGAGTTTTTGAGTGAGAACTTCTCTTTAAAGATGTTCAAGGGCAAGATCAGCGCCTGTTTTTGAGTATGCGCGTGATGTTCCTTGTTACTTTTGGCGTAGTAGTCGTTGTCGTTTTCGTTTATTAACGAAGAGAGAGTGAAAGGTTGTTCTCTTTGTTCGCGGAGCTTAAGCGCGGCTTTGAGCAAAGCTGTTTCGAAATCTGAATCGCCTCGTAAGAATTCGGAGAGTTTATGAAACCCAATTTCGCTCGCGGATAATAAGTCTTCGTATTTAACAAATATCACTTTTGGTTCAATCGTCGTCGAATCTTCTGAAAAATATTTCGATGCAATTTTCATGACCAATTGTGCGTATTTTCCTCCTCCGCTCTGGCCGCCGATATTAATCGCGGAGTTCTTCAAAGAACTGAAATACGGTATATTATATCCACTCGCGGTTAAAAATCTCGCGATTTCAATATCAATCGCTTCTTCTGAGTTCTGCTTTCGTAATCTTGCTTGAAACGACTCGCCGTTCAAATCGTCTCTCTTCTCGCGTGCCCACTCTTCTTGCGTTGATAAAGCGTTTATGTAACGAGTTGCGACGACATCTCTCGGGTCTCTAATGACGAAAACTGCCCTAAAATCAGCCCTCTTCGTGGTTAAAGTGGTTAATGTTTCCAAATCGTCCAAGTCCTCGAAAATGAACGTTCCCAACGTTCCCAAATCGGACGTATAATCAACGAGGTTCCCAGAGTTTGTTTTTCTGCCAGTGATATTCTCGTATTCATCAAAAACGTCTCGGAAAAACACGTCGCCGCCCGAAAACCTTTGCTCAACGTGCACGATAACCGGCCTACTACTTTTCAACGTCTTCGTCGTCGTCGCTTTTTCTTTATCTAACATCGATGATCTATGAATCATATCTTCTCGAAATACATTTTCGTTCTCGTTCGGCGCATCGCTCAAAGAAAAATATTGCAATTTTCTCGTTTCCCGTTCTCGTTCATTTCTCCAAACCTCCTGCGAATAATCATCATCATCGATGGCTATGCTTTCCGAAAACTTCTTAATCACAAACTCGGGGTACAACGTCCCCTTAATTCCGAGCGCTTTGACTCGATCGCGATCGCTTATCCTCATCACGCCCTCGAACGCGATTAAATACAAAAAACTCGCGGCGAGTAAAACGAACGCGACCGTTCTCTTTATCTTTGACTTTCTCGATTGCATCATCAATATCGCGAGCGGGATCACGATTAAGATCATGAAAACGACCACGCAGTCGAACTCGAGCGTTTCTGCGTACCCTGTCCTATACTTCCCCATATTTGTACTGCTTCTCTAAATCGCTCTTCTTCTTCTTCTTCTTCGTCTTCGTCTTCTTCGGTGAGATCCTTAACGCTCGTTTTTGATCAAAAACTTAAAGTTTATTGGTATTCGGATATTTAAATTCTCTAGAAAGCGCGGTCTATTAAATCTATGCCAAGACCTTCTCTCGCGTTCGATCTTCGAAGCAAAAGAACGCGCGCGCAGGTTCCTCACTAAATCGCTCTTTCTTCTTCTTCTTCTTCGTTTCTGAACGCTTCACGACGCGTTTTTGATCAAAACGTGAGCAGAAAGCGGTCTATTAAATTTATGAGAAGACTTTCCCTCGTTTGATCTTCAAAAAAAAACGAGAGAGAAGTTTCTTTTTATTATTTAAATCCTCGAAATCTTCGTTGAACACGGCACGATTATTAAATTAAGAGAGTAATACACGTAATAAACAAACACACATAGATATAGATAGATAGTGTGTGTGTGTAAGTGCGCGCGCGTAAGTTTTCGATAGTTTGAACAGAGAGAGAGAACGAGAAATGTTGCACTCGTACTAGGAAAGATGCCGAAATATTTTCGCGTACTGTTCACGAAGGAGAAGAGGAAGAAGCCGAAATGGGTGGATGGATTCGTGATCGTAAACGAACGAGGCGTGAGTTTACACAGAGCAAAGGAGGAAAGTAATAGCAACAAAGCTCGAGTTGGAGAAGAAATCGATGTCGATGATCGCGCGTTCTGTGAATGCGAGAAAGTACAGAAGCGGACGAAGATTTGTCAAGTGCTCGACAGAAATGAGGGGAAGTATTATTTGGGCGTACGAGACGCGATGGTTAATGGCGAGGAGTGTGCTAATTTTGGGGGGCACAGAGTACAAGTGGATCGTGAAATCGGTGCGTGCGCTGTCGAGGAGGAGATGAAAATGGATAACGTGGTCGAGGCGAGACCGCGCGTCGTCGTCGTCGTTCCAACTCATCAAACGCAAAACAAGCCGCTATCGTTTCGGAATCCAATGTTTGCGGCGAAAGAACCTATAGTATTGAAACCACAAACGGTTATGATGAGTAATGCGAAAATAAAAAGAGGAAGAGAACCAGAAGAAAAATGGAATGTCGCCGTTAAAGCTAACAGAGTACATGAAATGTCGATCATATCGCCGACGAACGAAGAAAGTCTAAACGACGAAGATGTGGGCACGAGCGAGGAGAAGGAAAACGATGAACGAAGTAACAAAAGCCCAACGATAAGTATAGCGGAAACTTTTAAAAAGAGATTAGAAGGTATTCGATTAGAAGCGGAAAAGGCGCGGAAAAGGAAAGAGCTATTAGAAGTAGCAGCAGCAGACGCTATGAAACAACGAGAAGAAGTAGCAGCCGTAGTAGAAGAAGAAGTAATAGAAGAAGAAGAGGAAGTACTTTTGCCTCCCGAAGAAAAACTAGAACAACGACAAATAATAACAGTGGTTCCGAAAACAAGTCTTCATAAGGTTAATTATGGCGGAGGTCAACAAAGCAATATCATCGAACCATCTATAGATGTTGATTTTCCCTTCGAAGCGGTAAAATTAGCAAATAATAATATTGGAAGCAATAACAACAATCTCTTACGGTTTACCCGAGGAGTGAAAGAGTATCAAAACTATCTCGTATCCGCATCGTGCGAGCAGTTATCTCTAAAACTTCGATATATCTCCGATGCCGTTCGATCGGTCGTTCAATCGCTTCCGCAGCAGCAGACGATGAGAGCCAAGTCGTCGAGTATTGACCCAAAGAATCTGAGTATGAGGCTCGGACGAAACTTCCGAATCAACTATTGGAGCGAGTGTAAAATTTCGGCATATAAAACGTCTGTAAAGAAAGATGAAGACTCCGGAGACGTGATTCCAGCAAAGATTGTTATTGAACTGACGCTCGGTAAATGCGAACATTCGCGACCGAGAGATTTCTCTAAAGGCGATGTTTACGTTCTTTCCACTGATCCGGGCTTTTTCTTATCAAAATCTTCGAAGCAAGGCGTCGATGTTTATCAAAATTGGACCGGTGTAGTTGCATCAACATGGCACGCTCCCGACAAAGATGGGAAAATGCATATCGAAATGCTAGGCGCGTTACCTAGAAAGCTGAAAGAAGCGCTTTCAAAAAGTGACTCGAGTTGGTCAAAGAGAAAATCAGTAACTGTATTCGCCGCGAGAGCGTTCTCGGCTTTTGGCGAGCTTGAAGAAATGAAGAATGCAATCGAGATGGTTAAAAGTGAAACAATGCCACTCATGCAAACTATTTTAAATCCATCGGCAAAAGAAACCTCGGTGCTTGTTAGAGATGATGATGAAGAGCAAGATTTTGAAGATTTGAATTTTACTTTATCCTTACGTTATGGTTTGAATCACGATCAAGCGGTCGCGATGAAAGGCATGCTTAATGATACTGGTTCAAGCGTTCATCTCGTACACGGACCGTACGGATCTGGGAAAACAAAGCTCATAACTTGTTATATTCGCGAGCACGTCGCGAGAGAGCAAAAGAATGCAGGAAAAATGGTATTCGATACTAAACGAAACGGACGAATTTTGGTTTGCGCAAACACAAACGTTGCAGTCGACCGTGTTTTAAAGACACTTCTTGAGAGTGGCTTTGTCGATTTTTGTCGCGTCGGGTCGTTAGCAAAAATCGATGCTGACATTTTACCATTTTCAATCCATGCAAAGCGCGACTCGAAGAAAGGTAATACGCACATTGAAGAGCTTGAAAAAGCGCTCGAGAATGAAAAGAATATATCGCGTCAAAAACGTATCGAAGAAGAAATTAGAAACTTGCAAGTGAAAGGTGCGTTGCAAAAGCGGGCAAAGCTAGTCAAATCGGCCCCAGTCGTCGCCGTGACGTGCAGCTCTTGCGTGAACAAGCATCTCGAGGATCAACGGTTTGATATATTAATTCTCGATGAATGTTCGCAAATGACGGAAATTTGTTCGTTGTTGCCTTTAGCGCGATTTGGCGTGAAGCATCTCATAGCGGTTGGGGACCCAAATCAACTCCCGCCTGTATTAGAAAGCGCCTCTGGCAGCTGCGGCGGTGGACTTTCTGCTTCTGAACAGCAGCCGGCTCTGTTCGTTCGACTTGCAAAGCTCGGAATGCCAGTAACTTTATTGAGGAAGCAATATCGCATGCATCCAGTTCTTAGTGAGATTCCAAACGCACAATTTTATGAGAATAAGTTAGAAGACGGGGTTTTGGCGAGCGACCGCGATAGTTTGATTCCAGGCGTTCCTCCCTTGGTATTTTTTGATACTCATGGCGAAAACGCGAGAGACGAAAGAGGCCAGGAATCAAAGTCAAAGTATAACGGTGCTGAAGCTCAAAGTTGTGCTGTTATTGCGCGCGAGTTGTTAAAGTGTGGTTTAAAGCCTAGAGATATTGGCATCATCGCATTTTATCGCTCGCAAGTCGATTGCGTGAACTCACTCTTGGAAAAAATGCGCGTTGGCGTAAACATCTCTGAAGAATCTACTCAAACAGAGGATGATGAAAACGGTGAAATTCAAGTTTCGACAGTTGACGCTTTTCAAGGTCAGGAAAAGAAAGTTATCATTTTAACGCTTTGTGGAGCGTTCAAAGGGTCTAACTCTTTCACGACGAGAGAACGTTTGAACGTTGCTTTGACTCGAGCTCAAAGCCATGAGTTTATAGTCGCGGATTCTAAAGATATAGGACAAGACTGGGTACCGTTGAAGGAATTATTAACGTTAGCGAGAAAAATGCCCGGTGGTTACCATCCTCCCTCTCGAAGAATTGACGATGTCGTTTGTAAATGGCATAATAGTGCGACAATTGAGACGACGACGACGACTGCTGTTGATAAAGAAATGAAAGAAGAGGCGAACGACGACAACGATGACGACGTGGTGTGTATTAACGACGACGATAATTTATCGTCATCAACTAGTGAAGAAGAAGAAGAAGAAGAAGAATCCGATGATGACGACGAATCTGACATGTCCGACGAACACGTCAAAGATAGCAAAGCGCGCGTTGAAGAAAATATTGAATTTGACATGAAGGAAGAAAACCGATCGACTGGTACTTTCGATGAAGCGTCATTGCCGAACGAATATCTATCGATTATTAAAGTGCTCGAAACTATTGCATTACAGCCAAATGAATACTATAATTGGTACAAACGGCTTTCAAAAGCGCTACTGCACAGAGTCGAAATCGATCGTCGCTATTGCGAAAACGCTCCAGACAAACGTTTGCGAAACGTCCTCTCCGACCTCAACTACCCCGGTATCCCACGATCGGATGCTACCGAAACCGCTTGGAACTGGTCATCAAAACCTTTACGAAAGAAAGTGGTACAATTTTTCTTACCGGCGCTATCGAGTTACGCGCATAAACATTTCGGCTTTGAGTATACTCGCCTACGATTCTTGATTCAAAAATACGACTCGATCGCAGAATTGCAAATCGATCAGAGCGGTTACGGCGCGCTGGTCTTACACGAAGCCGATACGCAAGAGAAGAAAGAACGCGCCTCGCGTTGGTTGACTCGTAAGCTCAGTCTATCGTAGTCGGCGTTTGAAACATTTTCATGGATTAGATATTATAGCTCTCTTTTAAGAAAGAGAGAGAGAGACGCGGTCACAGCACAGGCTGAGAAAAGACTTCGAAGCTCACTCTATCGTAGTCGGCGTTTGAAACATTTTCATGGATTAGATATTACAGCTCTCTTTTAAGAAAGAGAGAGAGAGACGCGGTCACGCAGACTGACAAAAGACTTCGAAAAGAAGTAAAAAGTAAGAACGAAGAAAGTCGCTTCAGATGTCAGAAAAAAGTACGGTACATACACATCAGATAATAATAATAATAATAATAATAATAAGTAGTAATAATAATACCATCAGTAGCATCGCATATTAATCATAAACACTAAGAACAATAGCAGTACTGATAACAGTAATAAATGGCCGCCGCGCTCAGGCTCCAGAAAGAGCTCAAACTTCTCTCGAAAGACCCGCAACAGGGAATAATCGCTAAACCGAATCCGCAGAATATCCTGGATTGGTACTTCGTCATCGACGGCCCAGTGGATACGCCGTACGCGCGAGGAAAATATCTAGGGAAGATCCTGTTCCCTAAGGAATATCCGTTCAAACCTCCTGGGATAATAATGAACACGCCGTCTGGGAGATTCGAACCAGGGAAGAGAATATGCATGTCGATGTCCGATTATCACCCGGAGAGTTGGAACCCGATGTGGTCGGTTTCGTCTATCCTGAAAGGAATTCAGAGCTTCATGGCCGATGAGGAGATAACGCAGGGAAGTATTCGGACGAGCGAGATCGAGAAGAGGAGGTTTGCGAAGGCGAGCGTGAAGTGGTGCGCGGAGAATCAGAGCTTCGCGAAAGTGTTCCCTGAGCTCGTGGAAGAGTTCTCGAAGATTGCTTTGGAGGACGAAGGACGTGCGGACGACGACGTCGCGCGTGGTCAGTATTGAGTCGTTGGGGCTCCTCCTCTCTTGAGAGGGGCCGTGTATAATTCTTATATCTCATTTTTTGTAATCGCGTTCGCGCTCATGATTGGCGCGAAACTGTATAACATATAGAAGAAATAGAAAATAATATTACTTTAGTTTAGCTGCTGCTGTGTGAGGCGGTGCGATAGAATAGATTATGTAGAAGAAGAAGAAGAAGAAATTCGTTGTTGTTTACCAGTACTAAGTACTGAATAAAGTGTGAAAAGGATACTTTTGAAAATACAAAACAACTCGTCATTAGTTACGAAACACCTTTCGTGTTTCTTTCTACAATTAATATAATAAAACTACACAAACAACACCGTCAAAAACATCAAGTAGCGATCGAGTTCTTAAGTGACGTCAAAACATCGTAATACTCTTGTAAATCATCTCCGTTTGGAGCGTCGGTACTGGTCTTTACGCCGCCGCCACCAGACAAAGACTTTTTTGCTCCCTTTTCCGCAACTTTCTTCTTCGTTGCACCACCGTTACTATTGTTGTTTGAATCTTTTCCCCCACCGCCACCTCTGGCAACAACACCGTTATTGATAATAGCAGATAAATCGTTATCGCTCTTATTACCGACCTTGGAAACTCGCTTACTTCGTTTACCTTTCGGGACGTTCTTGAAAGAATCTTTAGTCGTAGCGTTTTTGGAACCGAGCGGTCTTCCTCTCTTGCGGTACATGATATCGACGTCGTCATATCGAACCTTTTGCTTTGACTGATAAACTTTTTCTAACGCTTTCGTGTAGCTATTACTATTGTTGTTGTTCATGTTGTTGCCAATATTATTTTGACTAGCCTTGAACATCGCTTGTTGATGCGGATTCATTAAATTAAAGTCTCCTCCTCCCATTCCAATTCCCGGATTTCCAATTGGAAACCCGGTGGGCATGCCTCCAAAATGTTGATGTTGCGGTTGATTTTGATGATGCATATGCATTTGTTGTCCAAACATATTTGGCGGGGGCATCATACCGCTACCGTTCATCATCATTTGATACAAAATCTCTGGCGGAATTCCACCATTCCCATTCGCGCCATTGTTGTTGTTATCAAACATAACCGGTGGCATCGGCGGGATCACACCCATCCCAAATGCAGCTTGCATTGGGTTGAATTGTTGTTGCTGCTCGCCGTCACCACTTACTTGCTGTTGTTGTTGCATTTGTAACATCGCGACCATTTGTTGTTGCGCTATGAACGCCTGTATCATATGATTCATTGCAAACTGCGGATGATGCATCGCTCCACCACCGTTCATCATATTCATCATATTCTGTTGTTGTTTATCGCCGTTGCTCGTATTATCGTTGCTCGTATTATCGCCTCCTCCTCCTCCTCCGATATTGTTATTATTGTTCATTGTGCCTTGTTGTTGTTGCTGCATCTTTTGTGGTTGTGCAAAAAGTGCGTTTTGATACTGATCCATCATCATAGGCGGAGCCAACATCATCATCTGATTTAGATTTAGATTATTACTGAACCCACCGTTATTAATATTATTATTATTAGGATGGTGGTTACTGTTTTGCATTTGTTGAGCGTGCATTGACAAAAACGGGTTCCCGAACTGAACGGCGTGCTTCGCCGCGTGCTCCGTCGTAGCTTGCGCCGCGGCTTGTTGCGCAGCTTGCGAAGCTGCGAGAGTAATATCTTCTGCTCGTTTGTTATTATTATTATCATTATTAATAATAGTCGGTATCGTTTCTTCAGCAGTTGCCTCGTTATTATTATCATTAACGTTAGTATTGGTATTATTATTTCCATCCTCCTCGTCGCGCTCCTCGTCTCGTTCGCCGTCGTCGTCCTCCTTCTTCACCTTTTCTTCCCCTACTTCCCCTACTCCTCCTTCGTCTTCATCTTTCTTCTCCTCTGCTTTTTCTTTATCTTCTTCTTCTTCTTCTTCATCGTCGTCGTCGGCGGAGTCGTCGAACTTATTTCCTTCAATGACGACCGAGAGTGCTTTAGTATTTTTCGTGCCCTGTTCTGTGCCTATGTCACCATCTGCTCGTTTTTCGTATACTCCCGATTTTGCGTTTACTTTACGGTCGATTTTTAAGTCATCGCCGTTTTTTTCACTCTTTCCGACGCGATTTTCTTTTCTGATCGCTTTCGCGTGCGCGTTCGTGCCCCTCGTCGCCCGCGTAGACATGCTCTCGTCGCGCCTATCGTTCGTTTTCGCGAATTTCTCAACGTTTCGTTTTCCTTTTTTGTTTCGCTTAAAAACGGAATTCACCGACGATGACCGGCAGCGCGTGAAAGCTCGCCGTGACAGATGATCCGTAACGAATCGCGTAATCGAACGAAAAAATATTTCCACGGTTTGACCTCGCGCCTCTTTTCGTTTTTTCTTATTCGCGTTTGGAACGAAAGTTTATTTAATGACCGAACTATTTGATTCGTCAGAGTTTTATAGTATTTATATGGAATCGACTCGTTTCAAAAGCGAGGGAAAAAATAAATTTAATAAATTTAATAAATTTATATCCGAAACAACGCGGCCGGTTTTTGATTCTCGAGACGATTATTAATCAAAGCGTGTTTCAAAAGCGATCGATAGTTCTCTCTTGGAATTAAAACTTTCGCAGTTGATCGATTATTTAATTCGGATGCGTGTGCGATATTACGTGTGACGCTCTGAGCGAACACTTTTTCGTTTATTTATTTCTCATTTATTATGCTCTTGCTTAAAAAATCAAAGGGTCGATATTTTTCTAGTTTGTGGTCACAAAAGCAAAAAGGACGTTGGCATGGATGTGAGAGAACGTACGCTTAACAAAGAGTACGAGAAAGACTCAAAGTCGCTCGAACGGTTCTTTTTCTCTTATATATATATATATAAAAGATTAATTTAGCAAAACGGACTGCCGAACGAGAGATGAACTTCGCTAACGTCCGGTAATTAACGTTTGCAACTAACTATGGACGAACGCGACCGACGACCAATTAACGATATATAGTAGTACAATAACTGATTCTCTAATATATGAATAAGGTTGTGTAATAATTCCAAGATCTTCTATATAAAATAATCATTAAACAAACAAACAAACAAACAAATAAATGTGTGCATGAATGAATAAGTATGATTATTCGCCTTCCTTGGCCTTGGCGGCCAAAATACCAGCAACACCTCGTAAACGACCGGTTCTTCTCGCCGCAATGAGACCAACCTTCTTACCAGCCGGCGCATCGCCTCTAACAGTGGACGAGTGACCAATGTGCTGGTGATTACCACCCCCGTGGGGATGTTCTACTGGGTTCATCGCAACCCCTCTCACCTTTGGCCACGAGTTACGCTTCACTCTGTACTTGTGATAAGCAACGCCAGCCTTCAACAACGGCTTGTCACATCTACCCCCACCAGAGACTTGCCCGACGGTTGCTCTGCAACCGGACGGAATAGTCTTTTTCGCCCCAGACGGCAATTTAATTCTAGAAAACCCAGTCTCTAAGTTGTGAGAGATCAAGATGCAATATTCACCAGAAGCCTTCGCTAACACTCCTCTGTCGCCGAGCTTTGACTCGACGTTGCAAATGATCGAACCCTCCGGCATCGCCGAAACCGGCATGATGTTACCGACGACTAACTGCGCCTTTTTACCGGCATAAATGAATTGACCAGTGTAAGTGCCTTCAGCGGCAACGAAGAGTTCTTTTTGGTGTGCATATCGTCTCGTGTTACGGAAAGTAACTCTACACAAAGGCGCGCCGCGTCCCGGGTCGTGAATGATATCCGTCACGACGCCTTTAATGTAGCCATGTCTTTCCGCGAAATCGGCAGTACGGTGCTTCGCAGCGCCTTTACGCGTGTGCGTGTGAGAACGGAAAACCGATCCTTTACCCTTACTGTTAAAGTAATTAAAGAAGAACGGAGAGAATTGGTCAGTAAAAAAGGGTCGCGAAAACAAAGAAGATCCAAATTAGGTCCGCTCTCGAACATCCGTTTCTCGATTGTTGCGAAAAGGATGCGAAAGCGCGCGCATAAACGTATACTTCACAAACAGATCAAACAGGCGTACTAAACGAGTCAGAAAAAAACTCTGGCACTCATTTAACTCGTTCTGCTCTTATTTTAACCTTCGCGCGTTGAACGAAAGCTCGCTGAACCGATTTCATTCCCTCGCTTTCTTTTGCGAGCGCACGAAGGGAAGACCCCAATCATCATCCGTAGCTAAAAAACGATTATTCGCACACTACTAGCGTCGCGAATTATATCACACTCACGAACTGAACGCATTCGAACCACTACAGAAACACGTATGCATTAATAGCATTACTTACCGGCAACCTCTGATAACGCGTCCCATGTTTCCGCGTTAAATAATGAAGTTTTCGCTCGTTTTCTGTTTTCCTGAAATGGTCGCGTTTGTTTGTTTTGTTTTTCTTTCCCTTGTCAAAGTCTGTCTGTCATCTGTCTAAAAAGTACAAAAAATTGGGCAAAAATTGGGCAAAAATTGGGCAAAAAAATTCAAACTCCAGAAAAACAGTTCCGTTGGTTTTTAAAGAGAACGAACTGACTCGCGCGACTGCGTAGATAGTAGTAGTATCATAAAACGTCGTTCTTGAAAAATAGCGCACGTATTTATTAAAGACCATGCGAGGACGACAGGAACAACAGGGACGATCGAGAGACGGTGTTTCGAACATATCGACCGCGTGCGATGACGATGTTGATTTGGAACGTGTTGGAAGCGACGAGAAAACGAATAGCAGGGCGAGAGATTTGATGAAGAATAGTAACGATGATGATGATGATGATGATCAATGTAACGCGTTTGATGAAACACCAGAACGTATGGATGTAAATGGTTATGATAGTACTCACGTTAATAACGAGAAGCGAAAGCGAGAGGTGAATAATACTAATACGAATAACAATACAGTCGTCTATGGCTCAGGGCCAGTGCCTAGTAATAAGACGCCAGTGAACGCGTTTAAGCAACGCGATCAAAGACATTTATTGGAAGAGGAAAGAGATTACGATGATAACGATCGTGAATCAGCTTCGCCGATGTTCTTTGGTGGTGCAAATAATGCGATGGTGAATGAGCAGAACGCATACTGCGACGACTTTGGAGAGAGGGTATCGAACGGGCAAGACTTTTTAGCGAACGCGCAAAGAAACAATACTACGAAGAAGAAAGAGGAAGAACAAAAAGATGATTCAGCGAAAGCATCTCCTGATAAAGATAACGAAGAAATGACTACTACTACTATTAATATTACGCCAGAAGCAGAAAATGATGACGATGATTCGAACGTGGAAATGAAGTCGCCGCTCGCGTTTTTGTTCAAACGAAGAAAAGAGAATACGCCAAAGTATGAACGAGGAAAGTACGGGCATGGCGCAGTGTGGGCATCAATCGGGTCACCCGGTTTTCCGCATAAAGGACGAAAAGGTAATAATAATAGTAATAATAATAATAATAATGATAACAGTAACAACGAGAACGCGAACGAGAAAAATGTTAATAATAATACCACCAATAACGAAGCGAATAATAATCAAAATAATAGTAAAAATAAAGTAGAGTTTGAAGACGCTCAAGATTCATTCGGCGGATCGGCTGGAAAAGCGACCGATTTTGGAGTCGATGAAGAAGTACGAAACAGAAATCGCGCTAAGATGAGAATGTCCTTGCCTGCGAATCTCGCACAATCTATTGCGAGCCCTTTACCGATTTCAAAGCGCGTTTTGGACCGAATCGAGTGTCTCGGACCAGAATTAGCTCGAGTGCAGAAAATCATGCTCTTGACTGGTATATTCCTTGATTTTTGGGGAAAGTTTTCGTTATTTCGCGAGTTGAGGCGTTTTTCAGTCACCGCATCATGGTTATGGTTTTCGCTCGTGTTGATTTTCTTTCTCATATCGGGATGTTTAACGACTTCGTATTGGCTCTTGCACTATCCAATGCCCGAGAAGCCGGCAAAAGATGATAAAGAAGCTAACGCGACTGTGTTTGGGTATACCAAGTACGATTTTAAAGTCTTCGTACGACGATTCGGCGCTTGCTGTGCGGCGTGTCAACTCGGTACCGCGTTTGCAGCGTGGAGAGCATTACGAAGCCACGACGTTCGTCAGCGCAAAGCCGAGATGGATTTGCGCGGTATGCAACTCGTGGACTGCATTTTTCTTTCTCTTCCAGTGGCGACTTTGCAATGTTATATTGGCATGATGTGTTCGTCGCCATTCTCATCGTGTCCGGATAGAAGTGGATTTGATTACGTCTTGTTCTCCGCGGTTGCCGGCGGTTTGCTCAGCGGGACGTTATGTTTCGTATCTTTGGACTTGCATGAAAAGCCGCCGGCGTATTCTTGGCGCGAATACTGGGGCGTGCATAAAGCGCATTTATCGGAAATGCTTGCCAAATTCAACTTTAGATTCTTTGAACTCACTGCGCGCGTGGTGACGATAGGTTTGTTTGCCGCCGTGTGTGGTCCGTGGGTATTTTTAGTCTTTTTCATGCACATACTGTTCGTTTTGGGATTAATGCGCATGAACTTACCGGGCGTTCCCGATCGTAAGAAAGTATGGGCAAAACTATTGGAGCTGAAAGACGTTGCATTACCATTTCAAACAGCGAAGTATATTGCTAAACGTGGGGGCAAGAAGAAGACAATCCGAATACCAGTTTTAGATGACGTGAAGTTACTCACGGCATGTTTGATTTGGCCGCCGAGTTGCTTCGTTTCAAACGCTACTGACAAGAAAGGTCGTTTCTGGTGGCGTTCAACGACTTGCCCACGAAAAAGCTTTTGGGGATTAACGCGTGAAGATGCTTTGATTCCGTTTGTATTGATTTTGGGCCTTTTCGCGTTTGAAAATGGCGTCATGCTCGTGGTCATAACGCACGTCTCGGTAGATCATTGGTACAGATACTTGGGATTGGCTACATTTTTGAATTTTATTTGGCTCGCTTCGGCAGTTGTGTGGATTTCCGCAGCCGCGTTATGGAACCCGTTCACACCAAACGGCCCTCCGTTGGCATACCCGAGCTTAAACGTCGCGGCTCCAGAGAACTATCGAGTTTCGTCTTCATCGTTCAAAGATAACAGAAAGTCGTCTTCCGGGCGCCGTTCGGGAGTGAAATTTGCGAGGCGCTCGCGCGCCTGGGTATCACCAACTGCATCGCCTGTCATCGAGGTGGAAGAAGTGGAAATCGGGGCTGGCGTTAACGGAAGAAATATTGGAGAGAAGTTCAACGCAGCCGCCTCTGCGGATGTCATTAACGCTTCTATTAGATACGATGAAGATGATGACGACGTAGCTGTAACTATGAAAAACAAAATTGATCTCGAAATGGGCATCGTTAGATCACCAGATATAATCGTGGACATAAACAATACGTCGTATAGAGTTGAAGACTCTGCGGGAGAAGAGGACGAAGAAGATTTGGAAAGTTTCGAGACGAATGAACCTTCTGCGTTTCAAACCATGATCGACCGTACTGGCGAACACGAGATGCTCAGACGTTCACTTCAGTGGCAACGCGCGTCTGAAGAAATGCTTAAATCTGTGACGGGTGTGAAGATGAAGGCTGAGGCGGATTTAGCCGCTGCTAGAGCGGCCATGAATTTTTTAAATCGAGAAAGCGTCGAGTCAAAGTCGAAAGGAGAAGAAGCTGATGAAGAAAGCGACACCGAAGAAGAAGAAGAGGAATTGAATCGAACTATGAGCAGCGATGCTTATATTGAATCGATGCAGAGAGGAAGATTGACGAACGAAATAACCGGCGATGCGTACGTAGACGCGATGCGTTCACCGGGAGGCGCATCGATTGCGAGCGATGGACAATCGCCGCTTGGAAGAGTTAATGCTAATACGAGTAGACAAGAAGGAGAAGTCGAACGCGAACAAGAAGAAGAAGAAGATCAAGAAAATCACGAAGAAGAAGAAGATTATAATGACGATAATGATGAACAGTTTACAGAAGATCCGTGGGGTTTCGATGAGAACAAGTTGAAGATAAACAGTCCTGTAAATAATATTGGTAGAAGAAGCGATGATGTTTATGAGTACGACGACGATAACGTTAATAACGAGTCACCGACGGCGTTTCCAAGTCCGAGAAGAAATAATAACTCGAACTCGAGTTCACATCAAAGCGCTCTTGAAACGCCAATGTTCTCGCCAGTGAACGAACAGCCTGCGGTACCAAAGTTTTCGCCGCGACTTACGCGCGCGCAATCGAGAGCGGCACGATCTACAAAGTATTTCAAGTAAAAGCTTGGTCCTATATGTAAGCAAGCAGCACACCTATAGTGCACAACAACTACTAAATACTATAACAACTACTATATACTACTACTATTTGCTAAAATTCTTCCTCTAATGATGTTAAACCACCGCTTCGATTATTGTTATATTTTACAACGCCGTTTCTGATACGAGCCCGTCGAATTACTTCACGTGTATCCCCATCCGTGTCCAAATCTCGCTCACGAAATGTGATAGGTGAGCTACGCAAAGAAGCTTCCTGTAACTTTTCTGCAAACGAGCCGACTTTAACGAGCGCATTTGCTGCGACAAAACTAGCGACTGTTACTCCGCCCAAGGCCATTCCGAAAAACACAGGCACGGCTGAAGAAATTCGACTAGCAATTGCTGGTTTCTTCATGCGCAGTAGAGTCATGCCGCCTATAGCGGCAGCTAATCCAGTCATCGTATTTGAATAGTTGGGTTTTTCAACGTCAGCTGGAAAATCGTTCAAATACTCATCGTGTGCGTTTTTTTGAACTTCGTCTAGTTCTTCGTCATTATTCAATTGCATCAATATTTTCGCCATTCCGGGCACATGACCAGAACCAACTACGCCGACAATCTTTCTAACATTTGGTCCAGCGCTTTTTGCCGTGCGGTAAAGCGAATGCGCAAGAATAACGTCGCGTTCGTGTAATATCGTCTTCGTCATAACGTCTTCGTTCAACTCATCGTTTAATAGTTCCTTACTGAAACGCCCTTCACCATTGAAACCTTCGCGCCTAGTTGCTTCCACGATTTTAATTGCACACTCTCGAACAGTCTTCAAATCCTTCTCATTAATTATTCCATTATTGTTTTCAATTTCTTCCTTATCTAACTTTATGTCGAATCCAGCGCTTAAGATTCTCTTCAAACACTTCAATACTTTCGCTGGATCTTTGCATCCATACTTTTCTGCAACTTTCTTAGCACTTTCTTCTGGATCGACCCATTTTTTCTGCTTCGTCTTTGTCTTTTCGGTTTCACCTAAAGCAGTAGTACTCTTCTTTTTTGCACGAGCGAGTCTCGAATAAATTCTCTTCATCGTAACCGTACTATCTCGATCGCCTAAAACGACTAACGCGCCGATTTCTCCAGATTTCTCGATAGCTTTCACAAACTCTCCGCCGGGCTCTGCATCAACAAACACGCTCAATATTGCATACACGAAACCTAAACTCTCTCGCGCTTTATACATCATCAGCTCCAGCGCCCTCGGCACCGTTCGTACTTTCTCTTTCAGCTCCTTAATACTTTCCGTTCTCCCGATCTCCCTTTGCCTTAATAATGAATGCAAGCGCGCCTTATCGAGCTCTATGAACACGATCTCTGGTCGTTCGTTCTTAATCACGAACTCGGTCGTTTCCTGTGATCGCTTAGAGACGTGCGCTGTTCCGATTAAGATTATTTCCTTCCCATGAAATTTCTCTCCGAAACGTTTAATGCATTTTTTATCATCGCAGTCGTCGTCGCAGTCGTTTTCAGCGCTTGAGAACGAAACTTTCAGCAAAGGTAGCGAAGAGTGAGCGATGTTTGATGAGAGCGTGAGCGTGAGCGCGGCTTCTTCTTCTTCTTCTTCTTCTTCTTCTTCGTTCATTTAATTACTTATTCTCTTTTTTTGTGTGAAGCACCTTTGCTGAATAAACAGAGTAGAAGGAGAAGAAAACTAC
>Ga0115001_10001571_pt1 | contig 17561 bp, 11 predicted proteins | sample ArcticOcean_MG_C_12_FD_89869 | JGI IMG/M metagenome (GOLD analysis project Ga0115001, IMG submission 89869) | Marine microbial communities from western Arctic Ocean - ArcticOcean_MG_CB8_130 | ecosystem: Environmental > Aquatic > Marine > Oceanic | place: Arctic Ocean: Canada Basin | collected... | reverse complement strand
TTAATTTTCTTTTTTTTAAAAAAAAAAAAAAAGAACGAAGCTGGAAAAAAAAAATAAAATCCTTTAAGAGTTATTATAAATTTTTTAATCCCTATTTTTAAATTTTTTAACTTTTTAAAAAAAAAAAAAAAGGAAGAAAATAAATATTAATTTTATTTCAAAAAGAAATGAATAATATGTGAATAAATAATATTAATATTAAAGAAGTACGGTAGTACATGTAGAATCTACATAGAACTTTTGCAATGCATAATTACGAGAAACGAACGTTCTTAAAATCAGAAAAGATTATTTAAAAGCGGCACAAATTTCCAAGTCTTTCAAAGTTTTTGCCAGTCTTCGAATGTGTCTACTGAATATTTCTGCATCTTTGATAGATGCGGCGGCGATAGTAGTCGAGTCTTGATTAAAATGATCGAGCACTCTGACAGTTTTCCCATCTTCTTCCAAAACAATCTCCATCGCGTCAAAGTTATTATTCCAATGCGCGGAGCCACTCTGCGCGTTCAACTTTGAAACCTCGACGCCGTCTAGAAGTGATTTGCAATACTCTTTTTGAAATTCGACAACATTTTTGCTCTTTTCTTGCAGTACTTCGAGATTCTTCTTCAGTTCTTCCTCTGTGATTTCCATCAACTGCGCGAGTTTTTGTACCGAAATTGAAGCGTATAATTTCAAATAACTTCGCAACAGTGGCAGTGGCGCGCGTTGGTGAACCTCTTCCATGAAGACCGCCAGTTGTTTCTTATACGCTTCCTGATTATAGCTCAAAGAAAGGTCGGCGGCATAAGACCCAGATCCTATGGACTGAATGATTTCATTCGTGGCAATAAATTTCGGGCACGAATAAGCAAACAAATCCGCAAAAGCGTCGACTTCTCCGTTGTTCATTTTTGACATCTTATCGCCGTACTTCTCTCTTAGAAGTGTACGGGTGTGATCGTCCAAGGAATTCATGACGCCTCTGCTTGACGTAGATCCCGACCCACAGCTCATTGTGATTGCGATTGATAACAAAGAAAGCATTTGTTCAGACTTTTTTCGCAAAAGTTCAATTCTTCCTCCCGGAGAATGCGATCCCGTACTACTTTTATTTTCGCCGTTTTCTCTTCGTCTCAAATTCGAATGCAATCTTTCAACGTAAGATATACCACGACTAAAATAGGTTGACGCGTCCTTATATCTATTCAACATGAAATATGCGAAACCGACGTGGTAATTCACGGAGACGTGACAACCGGGGATTTTTGAGTTTAAGCTTGCGCGCACCATTAAATCTGGCAACGCGTCAAATGTTCTCAATGACAATTCGTACTCTCCCGAAAGACACTGTACTCTGGCCAAACCAACGACTGAAAAATACCCTAAAGTATCTAGCAAAACGCTGCTCTTATTCTTTGCGCCTTTCTTCTCAACGCCTCCCTCGTCGTCGTCGCCGTTGTTATTTTGACCATCATTACCATCGCTGCCGACGACGATTATACCGCTCTTCTTCTGAAGCGCCGTCAAATACTCGGTGACCTTATCTCTTTGCCAAACTTCATCGTTTTCCTTCAACTCTTTCAACGTTACAATCTCTTTTTCAGTCTTTGGATGTAACTTCCCTCTGTATTGACAAAACGACTGAAACTGATAAATGAACTCATCGACCATGTCCCATAACCAAACGTTTGGCAAAACAACGCTCGATAATAATAACGCATCATCTCCGCCGTCGTTATTGCTATCTTTGTCATCATCATCATCATCGTTTTTCACACTCCCCAAAACTAAATCGAATAACTTGCAATACGCAAACCAGCTCTCGACTCGTTCATCCAAAGACGGCGGCGCCGTGCGCGCGTACGCGTGTCTGAACCAAAGCTCTTCATATAACGAAAGGAAAAACGTGTCCTTCTTTTTCATAGCATCATCATCACCATCGTCGTCGTCATAATCCTTCAAGAACTTTTCAACGATCGCTCTCTGAGGCCAATTCTTGTTCTTATAATATTGTTCCGATAACTGAGTAAACGTTTTCTCATACGCGTTTCCAATCTCTTGCACGAGCGCGTTCTTTTGATGTCGATTACTAAAATCGATTTGTCTCCCGTCGCGCGTGTTACCACTACTGCAACTGCTTTTGATTAACTCGCGTAAGTATATTATGAACTCCTTCGTCGTCTCGTTCATCGTTTGATTAGTCGTAGCAGTAGCAGTAGCAGTGTTGTTGTTATTATGAGTTATAGTAGGCTTCTTCTGATCATCGATAACAGCGCTTACGTTAACGAGTTCTTCTTCTTCTTCTTTTCGTTCGTTCATTTTTAAAACCTATTCTTCGTTCGTTCGTTCGTCTTCCTTCTTCTTCCTTCCTAAATCCTTTCGTTTTGTATATCCAAAAGAGCTTTGAAGGAATTCTTTTTTATTGATTTAAGGGGGAAAAGGGCCCGAGATTTTGGGGAGATCTTCGAGGAAAAAACCCTAATAATAATAGTTCTTTCTCGTCATCAGTGTTTTTAAAAAGGTACTTTTTAGACATATCATCAAATTTACACTATTTATCACGAAAGTGATTTATCATCAAAATAATAAGATATCCCCTGGACGACAGGAGGGAGGAAAGAAATATATTTTTTTTATTTTTTTTCCCCCGGATTTCTACTGGGCCGATAAAGGGTCCAGGGGATACGTGGTGTGATAAAAAACGTACAAAATAATAAATAATAAATAATAAATAGTAATAAAACATGAGCGCAATATTCCAATGGCAAAAGTATGAAAACTACCACGTGTATAATAACGACGACGATGACTCAACAGTAGTAGAAGATCTGAAGACGATTCGTTCAAGAAAACGGAGAGTTGTAGTGAAACGGATTAATAATAATATGAAAGATGATAATAAAATAAATCCTGCTCTAGAAACGTGGGGCCGTGGATTAAATGGCAATATATTGAACAAGGCGTTGAGCTATCAATCGCATTATTGGGATAGCGCCAATGAAGCACTTTTGACTTCGAGTTATAATCATCAACATGAACATAATCATGATGATGTGAATTATGGTGGGGAAGATCGAGAGAGTGGCGCCGCGATTGAGGAGAAAAAAAAGAACGCTAGAGATGAATTTATTTATTCGTGGCCGAACACGTCGGCCGTGGCGTACGTCGCGGTCGTCGGCGAGAATATTTATTTAAGACTTTTCGATGAAAACAACGAGAACGAATGCGAGCGTCATCAAGAACAGAAGTTTATCGATGAAAAGAGAGCGAAGGAAAGGAAGAAGAGGAATTATGATAAAGCGCTGGGAAAAAAAGTTGACGACGACGAGGGTAAATATTTCAACATCGTAGATAGGATGATCATAAAATCAGTGCGCATGTACGGACAATTTGGCCTTGCGATTGTTAAAAGCGAGGATTTCTTGCAAAACGGATCAATTTGTAAGTTTTCAAAAGAAGTTTTGGAAAATCAGATTGATTCTTTTGCGTTATCAAACTTATTCTTTCAGCTTGAGTACGACTCAGTCGCAAAAAATATGACGATATACTCTGCGCCACGACCGTGTTTGTTATGTTTCGAGAGGAATCATGCGCAGCAGTTTCACAGTTTTCTCCTGGAACAGACGCTGTTCGGTAAGACTTTTAAAAATAGAATAGACCGAATGTGTTCGAGATGTGGTTTGGTAAAAGATGTTGGGACAATATTTACTTTACATCATACCGGGATGCTTTATGGCGAGCTCGGTGGGCACTCGTTGTCTGAATTTGTACAAAAATTGTCCAATGATGAGACATTTTCGAGCTTATGTGCGAATATTTTATCCGAGATCCACGCTATTCAATACGATGTTATTTCCTGGTCTCAGGAAGTTCGAAAAGAAGATAATCTCACTCTAAAGCAATGGTTTTCTAGTTTGAATAATCAAAATGATCCGAAAAATATGACTGAATTTCAGCGAATTGTCCTTTACATTTTAAAAAGTAAAGGAGCGAAGCTGTTTTGTTTTATTTTCAGACCAATTGTGAGTGTTTTTCTATTTCCTATTTTATGGGCTCTTCCGCTATCACCCTTAACGAAAGGAACTGATAAAAGCGCGGCACGTGAAATAAGCGATGGACTGCTCGATGAATTAGAAGCATTTAATCACTATCGCGGATATATTAGTTCGTTGGTCTTGGATAAATCTCGAAGCCGAGGTTTAAGTGTTTGGTGCGTGATGCATGTATTATTTACAATTAAGTACGTCACGTTACATCCTCGCGAAATTGTTTCGAGATTTGGAATATTAAAGAGGATTATACCAAGTTTTGCGTATGTTTTCTCGACATGGTCTGTTCACATGATAAGACTTTATTACCAGAGGGATTTTAGTATATTTGCAATGCTTAGTGGACGCAAGCAAAATTCGTTCGATAGATATAAGAGACTTTGGTTTATCGGTTCGTTAACGATTTTGTTAGCTTCTTTTTTTCACGGATTGGCGATGCGGTACATGCGATATTCGATTCAAACAGCGTGTTCTCAACAATCTTCATCGAAAGTATATAGAAAAATATCGACTTCTGAGGTTTGTAACGATATGCTGACTAATCAATTTCGTCTCGAGTGCGTACTTTTATTGTGTTTATTGTCGGGCACCGCTACGCATTTTTCGGTTCCGATGATTGGATGGAAATACCCCGTGATTGGACCCATAGCCGTATTCGTTTGCCGATATTCACCGGATTACTACTATTCGATTTTTCCGAACATCGCTTACGAGAGCCGGCTACAAAATGATTTCGAGTTTTACGTTCAGAACTTATTCGGATACTTAATCGCCCTTTGTTGTGGATTGAGCATAGTAACGACTTTGAACATGCAAGCGCATTTTAAAAGACAAAGTCTCGATTGGTTCCTGAAAAGTTATCTTTTTCAAAGAAAAGGACGTAAGGCTTTGTCATCATCATTAAAGGCGCGTTAATAGTGTACCCATATTAACCAAAACACGCGTTGTAATCATTTAAATTAATTTACGGTCACAGTATTTGTCATCCCCACTAAAAAACACGCCGGAAAACGGTTGTAAAATTAAAAAAAAAAGAATATGATCGCTACGAAGGTTCGTCTCGGATCTTTATCGCGTAGCTCAACGAATTCAAATCCAAAGAAGAAGAAGAGTAGATTAGTATCATGTTTTCGCTCTGTTATTAATAATAAAGATAACAATTATTGTGATTTTGTACAAAAAGATGATGTTGTTGCTGTTGCTGTTGCTGTTGAAGATGTTGTTGTTGTTGTTGATGATGTTGTTGATGATGATATTCCATCGAGAGTAATCAAAAGTATATCAATCGGAGAAAGAATTCAAGAAGCAAAAACTGTTGAAGAGATTTTGAATTCAGCTTCAGAACATGGAGAGTTAGTACTCGATGGAGAGGAATTATATCATTGGCAAACGCAAGATGTACATAAACTGAAGAACAAGAAAGCTTCTGTCAATGGATTGAAACGAATAGCGAAAATGATATCTGGTCATGATAATATAAAGAACTATCATAGGAATAGTAATTTTGAAAAGAATCTCGCGCGATTAATAAAAGGCGCTTCGTTGATAAAAGGAAAAACTGCGAGCGATAATGTAGACGCGATTAGAGCCGTAGCGTCGATTGTTCAACTTATGACGAAAGAAGAGCGGGATGATTCGAGTATAGGAGAGGCGTTCGATGCGCTCGCGGAAATTATAGACGAAGATTTTGAAACGTTGACGATAGGAGAAAGAATAGTTTACGATTGGTCTTTAAGAGCTGTGAAGAAAAAGATCGTTAGCAATAATAGAAAGAACAACAATAACAACAACAACGACGATGTGAACAAAATGCCTTTTCGATATTTAACGCCAAACATCTCCGATGTACTCGATGGAATTTCTTTAGAAGATTTGCGTCGCGAAGTGCCGTTTAAAGCAGAAAAACTAGTTACGCGAGATGGAAAAAGAGTCGACGAACGACGTCAAACTTGTTTCGTTGCCGAAGATGGTATAGGAGGATTAGCGTATTCAGGGAAAATAATGGCGCCGACGAATATAAATTCGTTACCTTTAGTGAAATCGATTAGAGACGCTTTAGTAAACGCAATCGCTGAATGTGATACTATTGAAAAAGGCGCTTATTTTGATTGCGCTCTGTTAAATCTCTATCCAGACGGAGCTTCTGCGTGTGCTTGGCATTGTGATCCGGAGATGGGCTCTGTATGGGCCCGCGAATCGATAATTGTTTCAATCGGTGAGACGAGAAGATTCGCTTTTCGCGAAATGAATGTTAAAGATGCAGAACAAATTTGGGTTCGTGTTCATCACGGTGACTGTATTTGGATGGAAAACGATTGCAACGACGCTTGGGAACATTGCGTATTTGGTCAAGAAAACGAAACGAATAACAAGCCGCGCATAAGTTTAGTATTCAAAAGAGCTTTGTATCGTGGAAACAAAAAAGGTCACGGTTTGTTAAAACGATGAAGTCATAAAAATACGATATTATTTATACTACGACTACATACCACTACTGCTGTAAAGCCTATTTCCATTTAGATGACGAGATATGCTCTTCCGCTCGCGCTCGTAAGTCTCGCATGCGCAAAACGAGCGCTTCTAACTTTTGTCTCTCACCTCTCGTCTTTGAATATTTCTTTTCTTCTACTTCTTCTTTACTGCTTACGCTTATTTCTTTCCTTTCTTTATTATTATCATCATCATCATCATTACTATTATTATTATTATTATTTTGTTGTTGTTGTTGTTGTCGATGACGTTGACTATTAGTCGATCGACGCAAAATTCTCAACCCTTCGCAATCATCATTCTGCTGCTTCGTACTGCTAACAGTATTCGCAGAAACAACAGAATTATTATTATTATCATCGTCATCAACAGTACTACTGTCTTCGTTTCTCCACCAATATCTCCCTTCCTCGTTTCCTACCGTCCAGCTACTACTACTGCTGCTCCTACTGCGATCATCATCATCGTCGTCGTCGTCGTCATCGAGTTCTGTTTTAACATCGCGTGAACTCCAATGTCCCCTAAACTCCTTCTTCAGCTCGTTTATTTCCCGCATCAACATTCTCGCACTACTACTACTGCTACTGCTACTGCTACTGCTATCATCATCTTCTTCTTCTTCTTCTTCATGTTTCTCATTATTACGATCGTTTTCTCCCTTCTCTCTCTCTCTGTATTCTATCATAGTAATACTATTCACACATATTCGTGTAATAATAGTATTATTAATTAGAAAATTATTAGGGGAAAACTTTATTATTAGGAAGGAATAACAAAAATAAGTCATAAAGTCAGCAGCACGCGGTTTATATTCATTTCAGTACTTACTTACTACTGTACTACTTACTACTACTACTACTACTGCTGCTGCTACTGCTGCTACGTAGTCTTTGTGTGACCGCGCGTATGAGATTTGATTTTGATTTTGATTGAAGATGATGATGAACGGCAGCATGGGAATGAAACTAACGCAGACGAGGCAGCACGGGCAAAAGATGATCATAAATAAGAGTAAAATCGCAAAGAGGAGTTTAAAAGGCATGGCAGGAACGAGGCGTTGTTCCGTGTGTCGTAATAGTAACAGTGATAATGATTGGAGAAGAAGAGGAAGAATTTTGAGAGCGTATGAAAAAGAAGATTATGATGATGATGATAACAAAATAGAAATCGAAGCTATTGAGAACTTACGGACGGCTACTCGGTCGATGATGATGAACGAAAACGAATTAATAATGAATACGGATGAGAATACGAATAAGAATACGAATATGATCAAAGCGAACAAGACGCGGGCGTTATATACGCAAATCGATAACTGGAGCGCGCGAGATTCGAGTAACGAAGTTCCGGTGATGTTCAGAGAGGGAAGGATTTATGAATCTTCCATAGCGTCTAAGTTGAAGTACTTGTTCTTGGGAACGGTGTGCGTTGGAATAGGGATTGCGATTATGCGCATATATTTTGGACTATTTTTTGACGCCATGAGTACGAGTAGTTCTCTTTTGTCTTCTTCTTCTTCTTCGTCGTCGTCGGTGTATTTTTATTTAGTAGGAGGGGGAGTATCGAAAACGAAAGTTTTCATGCTATTTCTAGACGCGTTTGCGGATGCGATTGTGTACGCGATTTGTATTGCGCCAACTGTACCGGCGCTCGTGCTCGCATATATCGGTTTCAATGAGAATAAGCGATTGATCGCAATGTCTGGATTTCTACCGTACTCTTTAGCGCCTTTCGCTGCGAAAGATAAAGAAGAACAAAAAAATCGAAGAAGATCTATAGACGTCGTTGCAAACGTGAACAGACATCGCGATTTTGCAAAACTGAAGCTTTTTTTGAGAGATTGCGCAGAGCTTAGATTTTCTTTTGCGCTTTCAGTATTAGAGGCTAACAGGATTTTAGCCTTCATAGCGCTTGCGCTGAAAACTTTGGCTTTAGGATTCGGACCGTCGCGTCACGCGTCGCCATATTTGTTCGTTTTAGATATCACTTTAAGTGCAACGGCGTTTTTGTCAGCAATTGTATGTAACGCGTTAACGAGAGATGAGGATAAAATTCGCAAAAAGATGGAAAAAGAAACGAAAGATTTAGAACAAGAATATTTGCTCGCGCAACATAAAGGCACGTTTTTGTGTCGATGGGAATCTGACCCATACGAAGCTCCAGGCGAAAGAAATCTAATTGGCGTGGACAAAGCAATTACGAACTCGGCAGTTGGTGAAGCCGCTCAGCTCTCGGTTCTCGAATTAGGCGTTTCGCAAGAAAGATGTTTAACACTCACGCTAGATGCAAAAGATGGTTTGACTTCTTCAGAGCTTTCGCGAAGAGGATTTAGAGTCGCATCTACATTTATACCTAATCCGTTCACATCCGTCGTGCACGCGTTACGTAACGATACGGAATCTTCTGGTTCTAAGAAGGTCAACGCCTTTTCTTCAACGATTGAGGCATTTTTAGCTAGCAGAGACCCAACGTCTGAATCTTTTCAAGTTATCTATCTCGATCACTGTGGCGCCGTCATGCAAAGAACGCAACAAATATATGACGTTTTCTCAAGGCACGCAATCAACGATAATGGAATTTTCGCCGTTACATTCTCAACTCGCGGAAAACGTGCTGGGTGGAGTAAAGATGAAGCCGTACGCTTCGCCGCAGAAACTATTCATGATGCGGCTACGAAACATGGATACGTCTTGGAAGGAAACGCTGCGCCTTCTTTACCCGGTTTAGTCGATTACTCGGTTTCTTTGAAGACAGAGTATGATTTAAAGTTAGTTGGAACTAATAATAATAATAAAAGCACGAGTGGCGTATCTAATCTCCGCGGAGCTAATTTGGAAGAGGCTGCGTTTTTGTTGAAAGCAATGGCTTCGAATTTAAGTAAACAAGACGACGTCGCGTTAGCGTTGAGTTGCTTACGGTGGGCTAATTTGGAGCAAACTCCATCTCAAATTGCTTTAGAAACTTGGAAAAGTCGAAGACGGAAACAAATGCTTTTTGACGTCGCTCGAAAGATTTCAAAAGCCGCGTCCAAACTACAGCAATCATCCACTACGATGAGGGTGACGATGAGTGATTCGAGCAATAATGATTTGACAGCGTCGGAACTGAGAAAATTGCGTTCGCTCGCGCGTGAAGTAATTGAAGTTGAGTCAAAATCAAGCGCTTTAGGATCTTTCGCTGTAGGATCATTTCAAACTTTCAAAGACGATAAAGGGAATGATTCAATGATTACGTATCCAAAATCGCTTTATTTATACGGAACGTTGATGTTTTTTGTATTCAAAGTTCGCACGGCTTGTTAGATACTAACACTGTATATGTATTATGTAATGGTACTAGGGTACCATACTATATATTGTATATTATATTTCGTCCTCATCCGAAGAAGCGAATTCATCAATTTCTGGAAAGTCGCCGCACGTAACTCGATCTGGCCTTAAAAAAGAACCAAACATGGGCGGACAATTAGGAATTAATGTCATCCCACAGGGCGTTTTCCCGTCATTTTTCCCAACCGGTTCGTCAAATTTCACGCCGACCCAATATCCCCGCGGCAGCGATTTGGTCGGGATATCGATTATATCCTTCTCTCGAATTCTAACTTCTTCTAATTCTAATTCTAATTTCTTCATCATCTCATCACTATTCTCTACATTCTCATTAGTATTATTCTTATCATCTTTGTCGTCGTTATGGTCGTTTTGAACTTTACCAATGAAACAAACTACTCCTCTTTTCGCCCCCGGATTGACTTCGCACCTCGAATCTAACGAGATCTTACTCACGCTAAAGATGGATTCGTATTCGGCCATTTTTTCCTCTTTTTGCAAATTTAAATCATCATCATCGTCATCATATTTTCCTTCTCCATTTTGTTGTCGTTGCGCTAATTTGCTGTTTTGCCTCATTTTTATTTGTTCCTTCTGTAAAGTCCAACTCGGATCTTCCTCGCGTTTCTTATTCGCCCATCGTCTATACGTCCCTTCGCGTTTACCGTACGCCTCGTCGCTCATGACATACTTCTCGACCTTCGAGACATCCTCCAACCATCCGTTCGCGGACATTGAATTCGGGTCTACATCGACGACGTGTAATCGCATGCCGTTTCTCGGCGAGTAATACCCGAGCATTTTCGTATCATCGCTTAAACTGATTCTGTTTTGATTCGAATTATTATTTAACGATGCGCGTTGACCATTATTACTACTAAACCGTCCTAGATCTAAATCATCCTCACAAATCAAAAACAGTCGCATTGCACTGCAATTCGTCCCACAATGCGTCATCAATTTCTCTTTCATTTCATATATAGTCTGCGTTAAATGGAACCTGATCTCTAGGAACTTCGTCGTCTTCAAGTTCTCATGCGTGACGTATAAACTGACTATTGTGTTCGATTTGTTCTGTATGCCAGTGTCTTTGAGGACGTATTCTCGCAGTTCGTTCAGTGCGTGACTCATTTATTTACTCACTTCTTTATTATTTAATGATTTCGATGTATTGTGTTGAATTTTTATTCGCTTTATTCGCTTTATTATATTTATTTTGTATACAATTGGTATATTTCACTATTGCGTTGACCACTTTTTTTGATTAAAAAACAACTTTGACCGACTATACCAACCGTCGACTCATGAAATACGCACTCTCGTTCGAGGCGAAATCGAATCCTCTCCACTACGAACGATCTCGATTTGAGTTCTAACGCACACACGCACACACTGTTCGGTTAACTTTTGTTGTTCTCGCGCGTTTTTAAAAATATATTTTATGTAATTTCTTTTTTGCTGATGAAAAACAAAAAAACGAAATCGCATAAATTCTCTCTCTCTCTGCAAAAGTTCCTTCGGTTTCCAAAAATCAACACAAACTAATATTCTTCTTCTTCCTCTTCTTCGCTTTAAGTACTGCATAAACTTGGTTGAAAATCCGATATATATATATATATATATATATACACTGCGCGAATTGAGTGAGTTGAGTAAGTTTGTGTGTGTGTGTGTGAATATATAGTTAAATTATTACTATACATACAAAACCTTTTTTTAAGGTTTCCAAACATGACGGCTAAGAAGAAGAAGAAGAAGGAGGAGGAGAAGAAGAAGGAGACTAGTAGTAATCCTGCCGATGATGACGATGACGATGATGATAATCTTACTACTGCTGCCGCCGCCGCTGCTGCTAATGACGACGATGAGAATGAAAAGAAGACGAAAAACGAAAAGAAGAAGAAGAAGAAGAAGAAGAAGAAGAAGAACGAGAGAGCGATGAAGGAGCAGTTCATCGCAAGAATAAGGCAGCGATTAATAAAAGGAGCCGAGTTCAGGAAAGAGTTTCAGAGGAGTTTAGATTATAAGCAAGTACAAAGCGCGATTAGGCGAGCGTTTTTAAAGAGTAATAGTACGGATGATAGAGATGATAATAGTAACAACGGTGATAATAATAAGTTAATGTTGAACCTACTCGATTCGAAAGGACATTTCATGAACGTCGTGGATAGAGCTTTGTTGTTCGAACGGAGCGTCGATGCGAACGATGACGGGAACGAAGAAGAATGCGGTGAAGATATACACGTGAACTTAATAGAGGCGAGAGAGACTTGGGAAAAAGTTAAGCAAATTCAGAGAAGGAAGTTCGAGAAATCTGGAGGCGCTTTAGCTATCAAGGAAAAGAAAATAGCGAAGAGAGAAGCAAAGGAAAGGGTGAACTCATCGCGAGAGGAAAAGAGAGAAAAAGAACAAAAAGAAAGAGAAGAAAAAGAGTTGAAGAGGAAATATAACATAGATTTAGAATATCATCGATATAAGGGTGATTGTTTAGATTGGGTAAATAGCGGGAATTGTCGTTTTGGGAGCGAGTGTACGTATAAACACGAAGACGATGCGAAAGGGAAACTCGTCGCGTTGGCTGAGAAAGTTGATGCGAAAACTGGACGCGATCGCGGATTACGCGGCGAGTTTATTTCTATTAAAAAACGTTCTTCTAACGATAATAATAATAATACTAATAATAACGATGATCTTGATCTTGATGATGACGACGATGAAAAAAAGAGTGATAAAAAGAAACGAAAACGAGGTGATGTTGTTGAGAAAATATTGACTAATATACTTGGCGATGAAGACGAAGAGGATGACGATGAAGATACGATCGTTCCAGGATTTCTGAAAAAAGCGAAGATGTTAAAAGATAGTAGGAAGCTGAATAATAATAATAATAATAATAATAGTAATGGTAATAATGAAGACAGTGATGACGACAACGATGACGACAACCGAAAGTTATTATCAATCAGAGATAAAAAACTACTCAAACGTAAAACCGAGGAAGCCAAAAAAAAGAGCATCAACAACAAAAGCTTACGAAAGACTACCACTGCATTTAGTATGAGCAGTAAAAAGAAGTTCGATAAAACGAAACGAAAATCTACTACAACGGCGGGTAAGAGTTCATTAAATATGCCTCAAAAGAAGAAAAAAAAGGCAAGGCATGTTGATGGTCGCCACGCTAAAAGATCGAAGGCGCGTTTGGCAAAAATAGAATGATTTGAATTCTTGTATTATTATAATTTGTTCGATAATATACAAAATTAAAACTATAAAACGCTCCCATATTTATTCATAGCCTTGGGAACGGAACGAAAAGTTCAGCGTCGTCGTCTAAAGTTTATTAATTACTACACTTCATCCATCTCTCTAAGAGCGGCTTTGACCCAGCTCTTTTTCTTCTTGTTCGATTTTTTCTTTACGATTGGTTCTTCTTCTTCTTCTTCTTCTTCTTCTTCATCTTCTTCATCAATTTCATCCTCTGCCGCAGCTTTCCTTTGAGCCGCCGCGTTATTGTTGTTTAGGGTAATACTTGGAATAATAACCGACGACGACGACGATGTCGTTCGATTACTTAATTTCTGCAACTTGCACACGAAAAAACCATCCATGTTATGTACGTGTGGGTAAAACCTTCGGCATTCAGAAACGCTCGGATGGAATTGTTTACCTCTATAACTCGTGAAACCTTTTCGACCGAATTCTAAACCAGTAGAAACGATTTTTACGTCTCGCTTTTTCAGTATATAATCAACAACTTGCTCGTTCTCTTCAACGGTCACAGAACACGTTGAATAGACGATGTATCCACCTGATTTTGAATTCGCGTCGCAGCAATCAACCGCGGCTACTAATAACTCTTTTTGTAAATGCGCGCATTTCATAATATCTTCGTGAGATTTTGAAATCTTAACCGAGGAGTCTTTTGCAATAACACCGGTACCAGAACATGGAGCGTCTAATAAAACTCTATCGACGTAACCGATAACTTTTGGAAGTTGTCTTCCGTCGTAATTACAAACGACCGAGTTCGTGCATCCCATTCTTTGTAAGTTTGCAACTAGACTATTCAAGCGCTTCTTTTGAAACTCGTTCGCGAAAATCATCCCAGTATTTCGCATTAGTGCTGCTAAATACGTCGTTTTACCTCCTGGTGCAGCGGCAACATCTAAAACCCTTTCACCCTCTTCCGGTGCTAATGCCATGCATGGTAAGAACGAAGACGCTGATTGAAGCATGTACATTCCAGCCATATATTCTGGCGTCGCTCCAATAGGTACTCTAGATTCGTAAACTAACAAACCGACTTTTGACCATTTCCCGATTGGATCTAAATTCACTCCACGGTTGATTAATTGCGCGGCTAAATCTCTCCGGCGGATTTTCAACGTATTCGTCCTTAAAGTCACCGGCCTTTGCGTTTCATTCGCTTCTAATAGCTCCATCGTTTCTGGAACTGAAAAAGTATCGATGAAATATCTAACTAAGAAATGATTATACCCGTAATAAGTCGCTAAATCCGAAGTTAAGCGCTCTAGATAATCATTTCTCGAGCGATCTTTCGCTCGTCTGTTTTTGAAATCCGCTAAAACTCGCACAACTTCTTGAATTCTTTGCTGTATCGAAGTCAAATCTGGAATATTATTTTTAGTAGTAGTAGTAGATTTCTTCTTTCGCGGTTCTCCATCGTCATCGTCGTCGTCGTCGTCGTCTGAGCCAGAATCATCATCTGTAAACTCCTCCGAAGACGATGACTCTGAGTTCTCTGGAAGATCATACACTTCCTCTTCTCTCACGTTAACTTGCAATTGTTCTAACCTAGATTCTTTCTTCTGCTTTGCTTTTTCAATATCAATTTTGCGCGATTTCTTCTCGATAGGAAGTTCATCTTCATCATCATCTTCATCATCGGAAGACTCTGATTCTTCCTCTGACTCTTCTTCTGATTCTTCTTCTTCGTCGTCATTCTCAGAATCATCGTCTTCAGATTCTTCTTCTCCTCCAAATTCATCATCCAAATCGATCTCATCTTCAGAAAAGTCATCTTCGGACTCGCTGTCTTCTTCTTCTTCTTCTTCGAAGAGTTTTTTTGTTTTGTTTTCTTCTTCTTCTTCTTCTTCGGAATCAAAATCGTCTTCGTCTTCGTCATCATCATCCTCGTCTGATGATGATCTCGATTGAACGACAGGAACTTGAGCCGAAGCTTTTTCGTTCTTCTTCTTCTTCTTCTTCTTCTCTTCATCGTCTTTAATAACTGGCTTTAACCAATTCTTGTTCTTGTCTGAGAATGATTTATTATTATTATTATTATTATTATTATTATTATTATTATTATTATTAGTCTTCTTCTCCTTCTTCTTCTCTTTAACTGCTTCATCATTCGTCCTCTTCTTCGTCGATAATAAATCATCATCGATTTCGATTTCTTTCCTCAAGCGCTTCAACGAAGTCGGCGGCAAATCGAAATCATCTTTGGAGTTCTTCTTCGTCTTCGTTTTGATTCGCTTCTCACCGGATCTCATTTTATTAATTAATTAATTAATTAATTAATATAGATATATACCTTAGTTCGTTCGTTCGTGTGTTTTTAATTTAATTTAAACCAAAGCGTGCGATTACGTATCGTTAAAGCGCGTTTAAATGTTGAAATTTGTGTGGCGGCTACGATTTTTACGCTCTTTTTTGTTTTCGTTCATGCAGGGAAGAAATATTTCCATGTTTTTAATAAGTGTGTGTGTTTATTACAAACGAACATATATATACTACTGAATAACTGATCCGATTCTACAATCTATTGAGAGCTTTTCCTTCTTGTTCTTCTTCTTCTTCTTCTTCTATTTTCTTCAACTTTCAACGACGACGACGACGCGCGAATGGAGTGCGTAACGACGAGATAAATTTTCACTTCTTCTCTCAAAATTCAAATCATATTCTTCTCTTGTTTCTTTTTCTACTATTTTTATTAATTGTGCGAATATATTATTCCGATCTAGCGGCATAGCTCGTAAAGTGCATTTCCTTGCAATCGATGCCGACCATGGCTTCACCTAACCCGCACGAAACTTCGGCGATGATTTTCGGATCGTTATAATGCGTCACGGCTTGCACGATCGCTCTCGCTCTTTTAGCCGGATCGCCGGACTTGAAGATCCCAGAACCGACGAAAACACCATCCATACCGAGTTGCATCATCAAAGCTGCATCGGCAGGTGTTGCTATGCCACCGGCGGCGAAGTTTACCGTTGGTAATCTGCCCAATTTTTTCGTTTGCGCGACGAGCTCATAAGGCGCCCTGATTTCCTTTGCGTATACAAAGACTTCGTCTTCGTCCATGGCTTGTAGTCTTCTGATATCACCCATAACGGCGCGGCAGTGTCTCACTGCCTCAACTACGTTTCCAGTCCCGGCTTCACCTTTTGTTCTGATCATCGAGCATCCTTCCGCGATTCTTCTCAACGCTTCGCCGAGATCTCTGCATCCGCATAAAACTGGCACCTTGAACTTGTGCTTATTGATGTGGTTAATCTCATCCGCCGGCGTCAAGACCTCGGACTCGTCGATGTAATCGATCCCAATCGCTTCCAAAATTTGCGCTTCAACGAAATGCCCAATGCGTGCTTTCGCCATCACTGGAATCGTAACCGCTTCTTTAATCATTCTGATCATCGTCGGATCCGACATCCTCGCCACTCCGCCATCTTTTCTGATATCCGCCGGTACGCGCTCCAACGCCATCACGGCTACCGCGCCAGCCTCTTCGGCAATCCTAGCCTGTTCGACGTTCACGACGTCCATGATTACCCCTCCCTTTAACATCTGTTTTTTTTTTTCAGTAAATAAAACGAAAAGAAAGCGCGCGAGAGAATATCAGTACTAAATCATTTTCTCTATGAAACCGTTTAGAGATTTCGTGAACTTGCTTTGTTGGCCTCTTCTGATTCTTTCTTTTGTTTTCTCTGAACTTTCTGAGAAAATGGAAAAAAAGAAAAAGGTGACGACTACTGGCTCAAAAAGGCCTTTGCGTGAACTGATGACTCACGAACAGAACACGATAGAATAGAAAACCATACAATCAAACTCGAGCTCGCGGATTCAGATGGCTATTGATGCGAGCGCGCGATGATGATGATAACGAGAATGACTGCATAGGAAATCATAGAATTGATTCGATTCCGGTGGGGAAAAAAGGGACGTCATTTCCTAAAAGTGGGTAACACTTTTTGCGCGCTTAATCTTCTCAGTCAAAAAGGGGAACAGGCGCGAATTACTTACCTGCGCTAAACCGGCTTTAACGGCAAAATTGCCTTTTTCGATGTCTGAATTTCCACTCATTGCGTTCGTTTCGTACTATCGCGTCCGTGTATTATAGATATATTCAATGGAGTACTATTTATGAGCTTTTAGGCGGCAGAGGAAAATTGGAGCCAAAAAAGAGGCTACTGATGAGAATTTTATGGGCACACAATGCACAGAGGAAATGTTCAAGGAACAGAAAAACGCGGTAGATAAACGTGGCAAACCTGGTGTTTCGCTCGTTTGATTTAGCGGCCTTTTTTGGGCACATAATGCACGTAGCAGACTTTCCAAAGAGGAAATGTTCAAGGAACGGAATAGCGGTAGATGAAGTCTTCACGGGGGAGTCAGTGATCTCCAGCGTACTACTGATTTCTATTTTCATATTTATGTAACTAATCTCTATCGTCTATGAACTACT
>Ga0115001_10001570_pt1 | contig 17563 bp, 17 predicted proteins | sample ArcticOcean_MG_C_12_FD_89869 | JGI IMG/M metagenome (GOLD analysis project Ga0115001, IMG submission 89869) | Marine microbial communities from western Arctic Ocean - ArcticOcean_MG_CB8_130 | ecosystem: Environmental > Aquatic > Marine > Oceanic | place: Arctic Ocean: Canada Basin | collected... | reverse complement strand
TTTACAACCACAGGTTTGCGTTTCGCAAGCGGACAGGGTCGTTGTGGTGGCGAGGGTGACGCGCGAGAGCGGCGCTTCGGAGGAGGATGACGAGACTATTTCTTGGGGCAAAAGAAACACGGGACACGAAAAGGACGACCGCGAAACCGAAGTGGCCAAGCGCGGCGCGCCGTCGCGGGCGGAGCGTCGTTTGCTATGGCGCCGCAGAGCCGGCGCCTCCGTGGAGCTCGTGCTTGTTCACGACCCGGGCGTCGCGCCGATGGTACGGCCTTACGCGTTTCCCAAATCCAGGCACGACGTTTACAGCCCCTCTTTGACTATGTACTGTGCACTACATGCATCACAAGGTAGACTGTTCGGCCCGATTACACGACTGTTTGCTCATACACATTACGAAGTACACCCATACTCAAGACTCAAGATTGACACTTCTCGTTAACAATCGCAGAACACGGCGCGGTGGCGGTCGTGTCGCCCGGAAGTGAGGAGGCACCACATGCTCCGGTTAGGCGCGGACGAGGACGTGCGGCGGTTGGCGCGGCACGTCGCCGGGCGCGCGGTGGGGGTGGTTTTGACCGGCGGCGGCGGCCACGGCTTGGCGCACCTCGGGGCGTTGCGGGCGTTGGAAGAAGCGGGGGTTCCAATCGACGTGGTGGGCGGTACAAGCCGGGGCGCTTTGGTCGCGGCGCTGTACGCCAAGTACGCCAGCACACACCATGTGTTACCGATCGTCACCGACTTGGTCGGGGTTTTGAGCTCGCAGAGGAATTTGCTGTTGGATTTGACGTTACCCGTGCTGTCCCTGTTCAGCGGCAAGGCCCTGGACCGGGTGTTGCGAAACGCGCTGGGCCGCGAAACGAACGTCGAAGACCTGTGGCTTCCCTTCGTGTGCTGCAGCACGAACTTAACCAAAGGCGAGGTACGCGTTTCAGAAATCTTCCAATCCCGCCTCCACGTTTAGTTTCCTGCGTTGTATGGAGTACAGGTTGAAAGTACGGACCCCACTGCGTCGGGCTCCTTCCCAATCCCGTAATAAACGCGGTCCGAAAGACTGACACTTTGTTTTACCTATCGCAAGCTCGCGACGCACGTAACCGGGACGGTTTGGAAAAAGGTTCGCGCCAGTATGACGACTTTGGGTTTACTGCCGCCCGTGGTGGACGAAAACGGCGACGTCCTGGTGGACGGCGGGTACGTGTTGGGTCTTTCCCAACCCTGTTTGCTACTGCCCTTCTTTGACTGTTTGAGTGCGTTACTGGTAACGTTTACTGGCGTACTCGCGGCGCTGGCAACAAATACGTCACTGCTAGACCCAAGACTGACGACCCTTTTCCTTCTCAATCGCAGCTACCTGAACCCGGTGCCGGTGGATGTGCTGCGACACGTTTTGAGCGCGGACATCGTGATAGTCGTCGACGTCGCGGATGACGACTACCTCGCGTTTCGCGATTTGACCCCGCGGGACGGGGGACTGGGAGGGTGGCGCTTGCTGTGGGAACGCGCTTGGCCGTTTTTCGGGTTGCAAAGAATCGGTACGTTGGGGCTTTCCCAAATTTGACACACTGTTTTACCGAATGTCCGCCCGTAATTACTCATACACATTACGAAAGACTGACACTTTTCTTTCACAACCGCAGAGGAATTCGTCGGCGCGTATTTCCCGAAGTTGTTCGGCGCGCAAAAAGAAGGGTTCGGGGTACGGAAAGAACGCGGCTTGTCCGAGACGACACGAGCAATGGGCGGGGAAAGGGGACGCTTTACGGGAAGAAGGAGAGGTGTTCCCAAAAGTGCCGCTTCGCACGCCACGCCTTCGGAGGAAACGGAATCGTTTGCCACCGAAAATACGGATCAAACGCCCGGGACGATTTCCTACGCCTCGCTCCTGGGCGCGCTTCTGCACGCCACGTCGACGCGGCAGTTCCGGGTGGCGAACAAGGAGCACGCGATTAACTTGTACTTACGGCCGCCCGGGGTTTCCGGGTGGACACAGGCGCTTACGCCGGGGCGGGTGGATTTGTTGGTTCGCAGGGCGCAGATGCACTCGTCGTTGGTCATCGGGAAGTGGCAGGAAACGCGACGCGATGACGCGGAGCGGGGGAAAAACGAGGCGCCCGCTTTGGTGTCGGAAACGAACAAAACGCAATTCGGGGCAAACTCGGCAGTGCCTCTTTCGTTGCGTCGCGTCACCACCACCACCACGAGTTCTGGGGGTAAGCCTTTGGTGGCTTCCGGGAACGTCCACCTTGGGTCCTCTGAGACGACTGCGGGCGACGCGCAAGCGCCGCCAACACTTTTGGTGGAGTCTTCGTCCTCCGCGGCGGACCCGTCCACGCCGTCGTCGCTTTCCAACTCCAGTTTCGACACCGCACCGAGCGACGGTGCGTAACGGGTTTTAGGGTATCCGGGTTTAGGGTTTAGCCGCTCAGTTTCGGGGACTTGGCGGTTCTGATGACGACGCGGGTGGCGGGGGACACCGGCGCGGTGGACGCGGCGCGGAGCAGGTGCCTAAAGCCGGTTAGCTTTTCTTTTCTTTCTAGTTGTCTTTGTTGAGTCGTAACTCGTCGTAACTCGTCGTAACTCACCAGGGGCGGTCGGGGGCCCTGTGGGGGCGGTGCGGGTAGGTGGTGTAGATACACTAGATACACGAAACGCGGTGTGATGGTCGTTTCGGGCTTTGGGTGGTGCGTTTGTCGCGTTGCGAGCAAACATCAGGAGCCGCAGATTCTTTCCTACTTTCCTCTTTCGTCTATCGTCTTTTCAAGTTTCCAAGTTTCCATCTCCCCAGATCGACCCCTCATGCCTCCATTTCCCATGTTTATCTCCACACTTTTTCTCTCGCCGACTCGCAAGCCGCCTTCGAGGCCCACTCGACCGCGCGCCGTCGCCGTCTAGCTCCCCCGCACGTTGCAAATGTTCGCCGTGCACAGCTTCGCCACGCACTCCAGCGCGGCTGCGTTCAAGCCGGCGCTGAGAAGGTAAGAGCCGTGTTTAGGGTACTCGCGTCGCGCCATCGGCGACGTGGCCGCCGGATCGGATTTCTCCACGGATTTTGTCGATGACGATTTCATTCCCGCGTCGATGCCATCCTTGACGTGACGTTCGCACCGACTGCCTGCTTCTGACCTCCCTGCCCTGCCCCTTACAAAAACACACAGACCCACCCCGGTCGGCGCGACTCACCGCGGGTCGCTTCAAATCGTCAGCGGCACGATCAGCACGAACGACTTCAAGATCGGAGTGAATGTTGAAGTGAACAACGCGCCGTGGAAAGTGGTGGAGTTCATGCACGTCAAGCCCGGCAAGGGCAGCGCGTTCGTGCGGAGCAAGCTTAAGAACTACTTAACCAAATCCACGAACGAAATAACGTTCCGGGCTGGGGAGAAGCTGCAGACCGCGGATGTGGAAAAACGCACCATGCAGTACACGTACAAAGACGGTGAGCAGTTCGTGTTCATGGACATGGAGACGTACGAAGAAACGAGGGTAAGTGCACTACGTACATCACAAACGCACTGTTACCTGCGTTTTATGGAGTACAGTCGGAAAGCCCGGTACCACTACAGAACTACCCAATCCCTCATACACGTTACGAAGTACACACACACTCGCCAACTCGCGACTGACCCTTTTTTATTTACATTCTCAGGTGGATGACGACGAGTTTTCTAAATTCTTAATGGAAGGCACCATCTGCGAGGTTCTTTCCTGGAACGGCCGGGTCATCGGTGTGGACCTGCCAATCAACGTCGAGCTGGAAGTGAAAATGACGGACCCGGGAATCAAGGGGAACACGGTTTCGGGGGGGGATAAACCCGCGGAGGTGATGACCGGCGCCATGGTGACCGTTCCGCTTTTCATTCAGATTGGCGAGAAAATCGTAGTGGACACCACCTCGGGGAAGTACGTCAAGCGCGCCAAGGAGTGAGTCGTGTGAGTAGTTAGTCTGGATGAATTGTTGAAGTGCTCATATATATCACAGTGCCTGCTACGGTGCTACTACACAGTGCTTGCTACAGTGCTTACTACGTTGCTTACTACAGTGCCTCCTCGTCTGCTTGCGCGTCTGTTATTTGTTGAAGTGCTCACGTGTGTCGTGCGCTGTATTACTAGTTTACTACAGTGCCTCTTCGTCTACTTGCACGTCTTCTTCTTTTTTAGCAAGCACATCTGTTTCCTTCGCTTTCCTGTCCTTTTCTTCCTCCGCGCGTTCCTTCGCTTCTCGTTTTTTGACGTTCCTCATGCCCCACTGCATGTACAAGAATATGACATCTGCTCCTCCCGCGCCCACCGCGAAACTCTGGCCCATGGGAACGTCCTTGGGAATCTCCGGCACAAAGCCCTTGAGTTCTTTCGTGGTTGTGTTTTTCGCGAGCTTGCCATCCTGCGCGAGTTGCTTGGCGTCACCGCGCGACGCGGCGTGGGTCACCACGTTTGGTGACCGCCGAGTCGTGGAAGGGAACGGCCGACCGTGGCCAGGGCCATTCAATCGCCCGACACCCGCCCGAACCCCTACCGACGACCCGCAGCTTCGCGACGCAACACACGGCGTGTTGTGGAACACCGCGAGGGACATGACGCGACGCGTTGGGGGTCACGCAACCGGCGCAGACGTGTCAACTCGCGTGTACGGTGGTGTGATGAGAGAGAGGACCTCGGGAAGATTGGAATGATCACTCGAAAGTCTCGAAACGAAGATTAGTCGATGCACACATTCCCGCCACACCTTCTCGCGCGACGCCGGCGGCCCGCATGGCGTCGCGCAAGCTCGCGGACCATTACGCCAAGGCCGCCAAAACCGCCGGGTACGCCGCGCGGTCCGCGTTTAAGCTGCTCGAGATGCACGAAAAGTTTCAAGTGGTGAAGGGCACCGTGTTGGATCTCGGATGTCATCCCGGGGCGTGGTTACAGGTGGTGAGCAAGTTGCAGCCACCCGACTCCTTCGCGCTTGGCGTGGATTTGAGTGCTACGGATTTGAGCGGGCTGAAACACGTCGACGTGAAGCGTACCTTTACAGTACAAAGTGATGTGTTCGAGCTTTGCGAACAGTCGGTGGCGGCGCTTCGGCACACGGCGTGTGGCAGGCCTTCTTCTTCGTCAAACAGTAGTGCAGGTTTCGGCACCGTGCTTTCCGACTTAGCCCCGAGCACGACGGGAAGCAAACACACAGACGCGGCGGCGTCGTACGCCTTGGCGGAACACGCGGTGAGGCTGGCGATTGGAGAAGGCGCGCTGGACGTGCTTGATGATGAGGACGGGAATGACGCGCGTGGGTTCGATTATCACGAAGGAACGGGTGATGCGAAGCGTGGAGGAGTTAGTCATAGTATCGCGAGCGACGACGAACAAAAAGGTGTGTTGCGCGTCGGTGGGAACCTGGTGGTCAAGCTGTTGGAAGGGCCGGGCGGCGGCCGCGGGGATTTGCAAACAATTTGCAAGCCCCACTTCGCATCCCTGAAGTGGTTCCGACCGAAAGCCACGAGGAACGAATCCACGGAGGTGTTTCTGGTGGCCAGGGGGAGGAAGTGAAACGAGTGATTAGACTATGAAAGGACAGACGTATTTAGCAAGCCTAGCAGCGCGTAGAGTGATAGGTATCGAGTGATAGGTATTCGATAGACACCGATAGACTTTGCGAATAGAGTGGTATAATAAGCAGACCTCCTACTCTTCCCTTCTTCCCTTAAAGCTCGCCCGTACCCCGCGTTTCTAACAAACTCAAAACGATCGCGAACGCCAGGCCTAGTAACCCAATCGCGGCGCCCAACACCGCGGCGTTTGAGGTGAAGTGTAGTCGCGCGTTACGAACGGTCACCGCCGCGTTTTCCCTCGCGAGCGCCGCGCTGACCCGCGCGGCGTCGCCCGTGGATAGCCCCCTCGTCGCGAGGTTTTTGTGTCTCCGTCCCACACCAGAGTTCCCGGATTGCGCAGACGCCATCGCCACGGCGGCGCCGGCGGGTGCTTCCGGTCGCGATTCGTGCTTATCAAGAATTTCTAAGATGGTACCAACCGCGTGCCACCGCGCCACAGACGTGATCTTCACTAAACACGACCTACCCATCAGCGGGTGGCGCATCAAGTTTTGCCTTTGCTTTAAAGACGAGTGCGTTTCGTTTCCGTCGTCGTTTTTGTTTTTGTTGTCATTGGTGTTGACACCGCCAACGCCGCCGTCGCCGTCCCACGCCGGCGGCTTCAGAAGCACCTGTTCGTACGATTTCGTGTGCCCCACCAAGTGCACGCCGTCCTTCGCCACATCAGTGACCCACACCCTACGCGTGGCGTTTAGTAAGTGCTGGTGCGGGGAGTAGCTCTCGATGTACGCCGTGAGTTCCCGCGACCGTCTCTTGACTTCCTTTGTGTCGACGCGTTTCATCCTCGCCGCCGGGGTTCCCGGTCGCGGGTAGAACTGCGAGATGTGCACTTCTCTGAAGTTGTACTTCCTGCAAAGCGCCATGGTTTCGTTCCAGTCTTCAACTGTTTCACCTGGGAAACCGCAAATAATGTCCGTCGCGATCGTGATATCGGGAACTCTGGCTAACAAATAGTCGCACACTTTTTCAAACTCCTCAACCGTGTATTCGCGCTTCATGCCGTCCAGCACTTTGTTGCTCGCAGCTTGCACTGGGACGTGCAAAAAAGCGTACACCGAAGGGTGCTTCATCGCCTGGACCACAGACTCGAGGTGCGCCAAGATGTACGGGGGGTTGGTCATGCCGAGGCGTAGCATACACGACCCGTCGGTGGGGAGCTGTTTTTGGGAAAGAAAAGAAAAAGGTCAGTCGGAGAGGAGAGTCTTGACTTGTGTTGGGCGATTTATGCACAGTGAACAGGCAGTCTTGTACTCTGTTCCTCGTATTGCAGTGGTAAGCCGTAGTGTAACTGCACTCCTCACGGGGCAGGTAAACGCGGTGTTGTCGGATTTGGGAAAGCGAGACAAGGCCGTACCTGTTTCACTAAATCGTGGAACAGAGACGTGACGTCCGTGCCGAGGTCGATGCCGTACGCCCCGGTGTCCTCCGAGGAGAGCCAAATCTCGGTGACCCCCTCCGCGACCGAGGTTTGAACCCGCGCTGTGAGCGCGCTGAGCTCGTAGCTACCCAGGTCACCCCTGGCGTGCTTGGTTTTGCAGTAGGTACACGCGCCCAAACACCCCGTGCTTAACGGCAAAATCTCGACGTGTTTGTTTCGTCGAATTTTTGGCAAATCAAGCGACGGCAGCGCCTTCTTTGAAAGCAAACGCACCGTATCACCGCCCAAGGTCCTTTCAACAACCTCCACGATCCGATCGATCTGCGTGATCCCCACGATTGACAGGTCCGTCAGCTCGTGCGCGTGCTGGTCACCCTGGGGTACGCACCCGGCCACCACCAGTTTCTTGCCGGCCAGTTTTCCTTTTTCAATAACCGTGTTCATCGCGCTTTGCGACGGATTCTTCACCGTGCACGTGTTCACCACCCACACGTCCGCCGTATCCGGGTCGTCGCTCAGGGTGTACCCGTACGCCGCCAGCTGACCGGCCATGAACTCGGAGTCGCTGACGTTGTGCGAACACCCGAAGGTCTTTAGGTGAACGGTCGCGGTGCCGGGGGTTGATCGATTGGGATTGGACGGACGCGTGTTTTCTTTTGCGAGAGTTTTTTTTTCATCGCCGATCCCATCGCCCGCGCCGTTCGCGTCCCCGTCTCCCCTCACCACCCGGTCCGCCGTGGCATCACCGAACGTATCAGAGGGACGCACGTCCGTGTCGTCGTCGTGGTTTGTGGAATTTGGTGACTCAATTGTCACTGGCGGCTTCGGATTGCGCGCCGTGACTCGCACCACGGGCGGCAGATCCCGGGTCATCCTGGTGCCATCCGCGGCGGACGCGCCGCCGATGTCCTCCAGGTCCTCCAAATCGGCCATGGCGCCTCTGTGTCTGTTGGGAACGATGCAAACACCCAAACGCAGTCGGTCACGTTCCGTCAACGTCACGCAAGCCTCGCCCGCCTCTCTGAAGGCTGGGGACGAAACCGCGAGGTTGATTGTTTTTCGCCGCCGACGCCGACTTGCGAGGGCGAGCACTCAGGCGAGGAAATTCGGTTTTCGCATCTTTTTGTTGAGAGCTCGCCGCGAGACGGTTACCAAGCCTAAATGTCGTTCAATGACGTTCCTCTAAACGACGTTCCGACGCTCGTTCCAACGACGGAAACTTCCGAAAGCCCTAAAAGAAGTTTATGTGAAGTTTCGTGATCTGTTTCGGTGGTTCGAGATTGAGCCCCAACCGTTGGCTTTGGGAGTCAATCTTGATCAATTATTTGTCATGCGTCGTCCGTGTAAAGCAAAGACTGCTTAGCACTTGACCCGTACGCCATGGTGTCCCCTTTTTCGGAATGCCTGTTTCGACTCCCACCGCCCCGCGTACACGCGCTGACGCGGACGCGTTCTCGGACTGCAAAACCTGCGTACCGAAGCGTTCCACACGCACTCGCTCTCGTCGCGCCTCCGCGCACGACCAAAAACGACTCCCAAACGTGCCACGCCTCGCGCGAGGGCCTTCGCACGATCACACCCGAAATAGCCCAGACCCTCAAAGGGCGCTCCACTCAACGGTGCGTGTTACTCCGGACCCAACCGAGTTTTCAATCGGAATCCGTCCCGACGGGCGCTTTGTTTTTCGCGATTTTCCCGGGCGCAGCTTCGAGGGAAGGCGACGCCTCTGGTGACGGAACCTCGCGCGTTTCGCCCTCGTGAAACCAAGCCACGCCGTGCCGACACCTCACTCCTGTCGTCGTGACTTTCACGACGTCAAGGTCAGTTCGTGGCCGCCGCTTGGCGCGCGTTTCCGAGACACACCGACACTTTTTCAATCAACACATCCGACGAGCCGAGTGTTTCACGACCTAGAAGTTTACGAAAGGGGAAAAAGAACACCAAAAACCTTCGAGCGTAGGTCATCCGCTTTCACTGACGCCTCGTCACTCCCGGGTTCCCTCCCCGCAGCCGAAGATGATGGACGCGTACTCCCCGCACTTTTCCTTGGACGGTTTAGGGCTGGATCTGAGCGCGGTTGGAAGGTACGTCTGGTTTGTGTTGCGCTGTTTAACTAAGCGTCCCCGCTCGACACGCACACAAAACCGAAAAGCATCATTCGACGCACGAGGCCTCGCGCTTTCGTTTTCCCCTAGATTTCACGACGCCGCCCCCTTCCACGCCTCGGCGCGTTCCTTCCCCCGACCTTTACCTGACCCCAAAGCCCCCCCACCCCCGTCCCAACCCAAGGTCACCCCTCATCGGAAGCATGGATTCCCTGATCCACACCGACCACTGGAGGTACGTGCTTCCCGTCGCCCATCTCACGTCGCCCTCGAAACCAGTCGTTGGAAGCCCCGAGACCGGGTTTGTGGTAACCGGGTTTTCGTGTAGGTTTTCGGTGCTTTTTTTTGGGATCTTTTAGTCTGACTCGCGGCGTCGGACACGGACTTCGCGCCGAGTCAAGCGCCAGTCTCGAATTTTGTGCGACACCACACCGACCCCCCAACAGTCGTAGGGCGTCACCTTCCCAACCACATGCGTCCACAGTTCGATCCTCGGCGGACCCCAAAAAACTGACCACACTAATTAAATGCCCACACCCATTACCCACGCGAAAAAAAAACAGCGTCGAGGAGGAGAAACTCTTCGAGAATTCCCTGGCGCGCCTCGGGGACATGGACGACCCGTTCGCGGCGTTCACCGCGGCGCTGATTCCCGGGAAGAACGTGTTGGGTTTGAAACGGCGGTTCAACTTGTTACAAGAGGACGTGAAGAACATCGAAAGCGGCCGCGTGCCGCTGCCGCACTACGAGAACGTCAAGACTGCTTTGGCGGGGGCAAACATGCAGTGGTCGACCGGGCAACCCGGTCTGAACGGCCACGGGCCGGTCGAGCTCGCTTCCTTGAGTAACGACTCGTCGCTGCACGCGGCGCCCGTGTCTCTTGCCAACGGCACGGTGGCCAACGCGGGTGTTAAAATCGCGGCCGTTTCTAAAAACGGTAGCGCAAAAACCGCCGCGCCTGTCGGCGCGAACGGCAAAACCTCGGAGCAGGAACGCCGGAAAGGCATTCCGTGGACGGAGGAGGAGCACCGGCTATTTTTGCTAGGGCTGGCGAAGTTCGGGAAAGGCGACTGGCGGTCGATTTCGCGGAATTTCGTGGTGTCGCGGACCCCCACGCAAGTCGCGAGCCACGCGCAGAAGTACTTCATCCGCTTGAACAGCATGAACAAAAAAGACAAACGGCGAAGCTCGATTCATGACATCACGAGCGTCGGCATCGCGAACGGCGCGCCGCACAAAAACACCGCCGCGAACCAGACTGTTTGCCCACTGGATGCCGCCGTCTCCGTGGCGCACCAGCATCAGCAACCACCCAACGGGTACTACGTCACGAACGGGTACATGCGGACGCCGGGGATGATGCCTATTTACGGGGGACACATGTAACTCTTTTTTTCGGATCTGGGATGGGGTGGGTTACCGATGGTCTAACAGGGTTGGGTTAGTCTGGCCGGGGTGGAGGGGATTTTTTGACCGGGGGGGGGTCGGGCGACGTCACCGTTGAGGGAACGACGCGTACGCGGTGTGGTTGGGGTTGGGGGGGGGGGAACGGGAACGGGGCGCGCGGGGAACGGAGGGGAAAGACCGAAAGAGTTCGTCGCGCAAACAATTGGGGAGGGGTTTGTCGTTTTGACGAGCCCGAAACAGCAAGAGGTTTGTCGTTTTATGCGGCGACGAGCCCGAAACAGCAGCAAGCGCGCGGCGAAATCGGAGCCCATTACTGTATTAATTGGTGGGAGCTGACACGCGGCGGGGGCGGCGGTTGATTGACTCTACGAGTGCAAAGCAAAAAAAAACATCACGCATCAACGCAATGCGGTCCATCAGTACCGTGTACAACAAACAAACATTCACGCGAGGAAGAACGCGCAAGGCGCGAGAGTCGGCCCGAGGTGTAATGCAAAAAATGTATCGATCATGGACTAGTCTCGTCTCGTCATCATTCTCTCTCGTCTTGTTTTTTTTCGTCTCGCCTGATCATGCATGTTTCATCATCTATCGCGTTTTCTAATCCACACTTCCTCTACGCCGCGGTGACCTTCTGTGCGAGCATGTTGGTGACGATTTTTTTGTTCGCCTGGACCTGCGCCACGACCGTGGCGATTTGAGCAGTGCAGTCGGCCTCTAGTCGCGCCGCTCTCGTGGTGCTGTCGCCCGTTTGCGAAAGCACCAGGCCTTGGTATTTTTCCTCCCTCTGCGCTCGGTACGCCGCGATCTCCGCATCCGCTTCCGCTTTCGCCTGTCGCAACCGAGCCGTTTTCTCCGCCCGAGCCGCGGCCACAATGCCCTGCGCCTCCTGTTCCGCCGCGAGCAGCTTCTGGATGCCGTCGTGCGAGTCCATGTTGGGTGGAGAGAGGGGTGCCGTGAGAGTGGCGCGCTTGGAGCTAAATGGAGCGGAAACAAACGTGTCCTGTCCGAGATCTCGGTCGCAGAGGGAGTGCGATGAGTTCTTCGTGTACAAAGGGAAGCGTCGCCGACTCGGAAAGCGCCGTGAGCGTGGAGGTCGGTCGCGGGAGAAGTCTCGCGAAACGACCCACGAAGGCCGCGCGCGTCCCTCACCGCAGCGGCGAAGAGTGGAGGAAGAGGGGAAGGCGCGTGCAAAAATACAGGCTCGAAAAGAACCGAAAAAGAACCCCTCTTGCCACTTCACCCGAGCAGCAAGCATTGGATGAGACAGACTCGAGACCTCCTGCGTGTCCAATCGCCACGCCTCTCCACTCGTCGACGTCGCGCCACACAACGACACGATGTCCGCCTTTTCGGTTACCCTGAAACCCGTGATGCAGGTACGTGTCGTGTTGCGATGCGCCGTGCAAGGAGCCGGTCAACGCGCACGTCGCGCTGGCAAACACCGCGCGTTGCCGACCCCGATGTGCATCCCTACCTCGACACAGATGCGCGAACAAATCGACTGACCACCGCACCAATCTTCCCTCCCCCTCTCCGTCCCAAAAGGTGACGCGCCAGTTCGCGTCCCTCGGCTCCACCTTCACCAAGAAATCGGCCGTCGCGCCTGTCAAGGTTGATACCACCACGAAGAGTACGTCGTTGCCCTCGGCCTGGCCGTACCCGCGCGTTTCCGGAGCCCTGTCCCCGCGGAGGTGTGGGGCGTAGGGTTTTGGTGTTTCGCCCGGAAACGCGCATCACGCACAGACAAGATAGTCGGAACTATTTGGAAATTGAAGTTTCCCGGATAAAAGCAAAATAAATGTGCGGAATCGAATCTGACCGTCTCCTCCTCCCTCTCCTAAACAGGCATTCACGGCATGTCCGGCCGCAAGTGCATGTTGACTGGCAAGAAAGCCAACAACGGCTGGACGGTTTCGTTTTCGCACATCCGGAACAAGAAGCTGCAGGGGGTTAACCTTCAGTACAAGCGCGTGTACTGGCCGGAAAAGCAGCGGTACATCCGGTTACGAATCAGCACCAGCGCTTTGAAGAGCATCAACAAGCTCGGGCTGGAGGAGATGGCGCAACGGGTTGGGCTTGACCTTGAGAGTTTGCCGTACACCGATGCGGACCCCGCGAGGAAGGAGTGGCTCGTGGAGAACGGCGCGGTGCCCACGAAGAAGAACAAGCGCGCGCCGGCGCCGGGCCCGAAGAAGCTGTTCATCCCGAAATGGAAAGAAGCCAGGATGGCGAAGAAGGGAAACGCGGCGACGGAAACCAAGGCGTTCGCGGAACGGTGGGGAATGGAAGTGGCGTAATTGTGGGTGTATAGGTTTAAGCAGCGCGCAAGTGAAGTGAAGTAGTAGACAAAAATAGGACACTACGTTGACCACCGACACGAATTCTTTTCAACAAACAACGAGCCAGCGGTAGACTAAACCCGAGTCGCGTCTCGTGTCGCCCGCGCGTCGGCGTCGTTTCGCCCTTCGCCGTTCGCGACGAAACCCATCGATGGAGATAAGGACCTCCCCCTCACCCCATCAGCCTCAAACAAAAGTCCCCGCCCTGTTCCGCTTCGAACCCCAAATCCTGCGGCCGCGCGCCGACCGCCACGGCAGTTTCCGCCACGGCGCGGTACTCCAGTGGGTTCTGCGTGAGGATCTTGTTCTGGGGTTGGAAAAGAAAAAGGTCAGTCTTTGGTAATATTCGTAACGTATATTCCGGGATTGGGTAGTGCCGTAGTGGTGTGACTTTCCGACTGTACTCCATAAAGAGCAGGTAACAGTGCGTTTGTGGTGTATTTGTAAGAGTTGCAGTAGTACTGGTAAGCGTTACCAGTAGTGCACTCAATAAACAGTCACGCAGGGGCGGTAAACGTAGATGCCTGGCTTTGGGAAAGCCCCAAGACGTACCATGGCGCCGTCCAGTTGTTTCGCCCGAGCCAGCGCCGCGCCCCACACCGGGTCGTGCGACGGCGCGTGCCTTCTCGGGTCCCGCCGAGTGGCGCGCTCCGGAAACAAACCGTCGTCGATATCGAACCGGATGCCGTAGGTGTCGTGCGACGCCGTGATCGGCACGGAGTCGCTCTTCTGCGGAGCAGAGTCATCACCGCGCGGAACATAGTCACCGTGCGACTTGTCATCACCGCCGCTCTGCGACTTATCACCGCCGCTCCCGACCACGTCGAACTCCTCGAAGTACTGCACCGCTTGTTGCCAGGTTTGGCCTTTGGTGCCGTCGTGCGGGGACGTTGATAGCGTCTGCGTTACTCCAAACTCGTCAACCCCAACCTCCATTACGAACCAAAAAGCAACCGCATTGCACGTACCGTCTGTGTGTACCGGAAATTTTAACGCCTTCGACTCGGGCCGGAGCGTCCGCGCGGTGACGTCGTAAAAGTCGAAGTCGAAAACCGGAACGACTTCGCTTAGCGGGCGCCAGGTTTCTTTACACGCCTCCAAGTTGATGCCCTCATACTCGTCCCTCCACCGCCAGCGGTTGCAGTGGGAAAAGTCGAAACACATGGTGGAGGAGTCTTTTGTGTCCTTGTTGTCCGTGTCCTTGTTAGTGTCCTCGTTGGCGTCCTTGTTTGCGTCCTGGTTAGTCTCCTGGTTAGTCTCCTTGTTAGTCTCTGAATCAACACCACCCCCGGTACCGCATTCGACCGCCACCACCCCGTGCCTCATTTCAATCAGCTGCGCGAACACCGTGGCTTTGGCAGGTACCAGGATTGAATTTTCCTTAAGAAGCCGTTCTCGCGCGTACGCCAAAACGTGAAGCGCGCCTTCGCCGATGAGCCCGCTGGAGATTTTCGGGACAAAAAAAGTGTCAGTAACTTGTATGCGCAAACAGTCAGAGAGTTGGGAACTAACCAGTGCACTTGTTACGGCCGTAGTGCACTCGACAAGGAGCACCAAACGTTGTCCAGATTCGGGAAAGCCCCTACGGCCGTACCTGTCAAAAATCTCATACACCATCATCTGCGCCTTGTGTTGCATTTCAGTCACCACGCCGTCCGGCCGCATGGCGCCGTTAAAAGGCAGCCCCGGCGTATCCGCGGTGAACATGTGCCGTACGTCCCGGTGAAGACAATGGATTCGCCCCGCGAAGCCGTTTACGCAAACGATTTCTTCACCGGCGTCCGTCATGTGCGCGCTGCGTGAGATAAATGAACGAAAGTGTCAGTCTTGTATGGGAACACAGGGAGGCGGTATTTGAGAAAGGCCCAACACGTACCTTCGTTCGATCGCGGTGACCGAATCCGCGCCCGCACGCGCCGCCATCATCGCAAGCAAACCGGAACCAGAACCTGCGTCAATCACGGAAAGGTGACGAATGTTACCAGGGTTTCCATTGGAGTTACCTACGCTTTTGTACTTGCGCACCGCGTTTTTAATACACGCGTCGTACGCCGCGTTCCGCCCGTGGTCGTTGAGCATGTCGTAGTGCCACATCGGAATCGCGGCTCTGCGCGGGATCGACGCGGGTGGGGTTGATTGGAAGTAGATCTGGTTATCATCCCTCATGCACCGTAGGGAAACGACGTCCCCGCACCGCACGAAGGTTTCGTCCAAGTACTGCGCGGCGAGACCCCAGGAGGTGCCGGTGAAGATCTGAGATTGTTACAATAAAAGTGTCAGTGTTTCGGACCGCGTGTATGAGTGATTACCCTGGACAATCGGCAAACGTAGGTGCCTGGATTTGGGAAATACAAAAGACTACGTACCTGTTTACCAGCGTCGGGTTGCGCACCCGACTTGCCCTTCACTCCCGGCGGCGGCGCGCTTCGCAACACGTCCCCGCCGCCCATATCGCACTCGAACCAAAACACCACCGCGTTCCAAACCCCGTCCGCTGTGATCGGGATTTTTAGCGTGGCGTCGCTGTCCCACGGCGAGGCGGAGTTTTTCGAACCCGAGTTTTCCGTCCCTTCTTCAGTCTCCTTTTTTTGGAAATCACCCTTCGCTTCCCTTTCCCTCGCTTCCACGACTTTCCCTCGGACTCGCGCCTGCAAATCCAAATCAAAAACCTCAAACCTAGAAGACACCACGACGTGCGGCTCGCGGTCCGGGGAAAACCTCGCGGTTTGCGGGTGCCACCGGTAGGCGTTGAGTTGCCGCAAATCGAACCCCGCAACGTTTTCGATGCGGATCTGCAGCAACTGTTTTTGGGAACGAAAAGAAAAAAGGGTCAGTCGCGAGTCTTGAGTAGTGTACTGTATGGGCAAACAGTCTAGTTGTGATGCATGTAGTAACTTCCTTTTAATGACTAGTGTAGTCAAAGAGGGTCCGTAAACAGTGCCTGGATTTGGGAAAGCCTCAACACGTACCTGCGCGAAGGTTTTCAGTCTTTTTGGAACAACTGCGACGTCTTTGGTTAACAAACCTCGAGACGCGCAGGTATCGAGCGCGCGCAACACGCCCATCCCTAAACCGCCCGCGCGGTCCAGCAAATCCGTCACCACGCAGTTGGCTTTTTTGTTTTCCATGTCTTCCGCGAGGTCAATCGTGGTCACCGGTCGGTCGAGGGTTTTTATCACGCCCTTTGATTGTAAAAGAAAAGTGGTTAACGTCTTGTATGGGCAAATAGTCGTCCGGGATTTGGGAAAGGCCCAATTACTTACTTTTGGCACTCGTCCGGCGGTTTCGTTGAACTTCACCACGCCTTTCGTGGCTCGGAACGAAAACCGCCCTCGCTCCACGGAAAACACGGCGGCGGACCCGGCCGCGGCGGCGATCAGGGGCAGCACGCCGGGCCCGCCGCCTGAAATGCACAAAGTCACGACTGGTTGTGTACCTACGGGTGGGGTGGCTGGCCTTTGGTGTTCGGAAAGTGATCCTTCCAGAAGATACTTTTTCTCTTCTGACTCACCAAATGACTCACTTTGTTTTTCGACACCCTCTTCTGTCTTCCCAGTCTGTTTACTCGCGACCTCGCTTTGTTTCTCCAATACCATCCGCTTCACCCCGCGCGCGTACACCGCGAGTCGCCCCGTATCGTCCAAACCCGCGAGCGCGTTTTTAGGCGCCGCGAGCTCCGCCAAAGTCCTGGCGTGCGCCAACGCGCCGCCGCGTCGGTTGTCGAAGTCAAACGCGGACCTGTGAGTGGGAAAGAAAAGGGTCAGTCGGCGAGTGTGGGTGTATTTTACGGGGGATTGGGGTACGAGTAATCGGGCCGGACACAGGGCACTTAGAGTAATCGGGCCGAACAGTACGCTTGTGACGTATGTAACAGTTGCCAGTACGCCAGTAAATGTTACTAGTAGTGTGCAGTACTACATACATCACAAGTAGTGCCCTCAAACAGTCACCGAGGGTCCGTAAACAGTGTTTGGATTCGGGAAAGCCAGAAACACGTACGGGTCGACTTTCTTCGCCCGCGCGTTTGGCGGGAACCTGATTGTAAAAGAAGAAATGTCAGTCTTGTATGGGCAATTAGTCGGCGGAATGTGGTGATTGGGAAATACTTACGTGGGGCGCCACTCGTTTTCGTCCACGTCCCACTCCGGGCCGGACATGGTTTGGCGCCATCTGTTTGGCGGGAACGACACGGGTCAGTGAGGGCCGTGACTCGTGTGAGTAATTACGGGCTCCCCAATCGGCAAACAGGCAGGAGTAATCGGGCCGAGCAGTCTTGTTTTCAGGTGCACTCATTGTAGTGTGAACCGCACGTATTGTAGTGGTACTCCCTTGCGTAACCGCACTCCATTACCCTACTCCATTGTGGTGGTAAGACTTGCGTAACCGCACTCCATACGTGGCAGTAAACGGTCGGTGTCGGGATTCGGGAAAGCCCCTGCACGTACCGCGCTAACGTGGCTTCACGGTCATCCGCCCTTCTCGCCTCTCGTAACCGCGACGCCAGGTCTTTCCGTCGTCCGGTTTCGTGCGCCCCCAAACGCGACCGCGCGTCCTCGGATTCGCACTTGGCGATGGCCAACAGCTCGAGGACGCCTTCTAAGGTTTTGGTGTCAATGGTTGAGTCGGTTTGAGTGGAAGGTTCATTGAAAGTACTCCCGGTAGGTTCATCGGTGCTACTACCTGCAGTCGACCCAGTGGTATCGGCGGTACCTGCAGTCGAAACAGTGTTAGTATCCTTTGACG